>Ga0209060_10000216_pt1 | contig 133565 bp, 131 predicted proteins | sample Coa_R1_8_FD_187155 | JGI IMG/M metagenome (GOLD analysis project Ga0209060, IMG submission 187155) | Surface soil microbial communities from Centralia Pennsylvania, which are recovering from an underground coalmine fire - Coalmine... | ecosystem: Environmental > Terrestrial > Soil >... | reverse complement strand
CGCGCCTGCGCCGCCACGTGCAGGAGCGCGGTGCCGCTGTCCTGCATCGAATGGCTGCCGGCGGTGTAGCCTTCATTGGCGGTGAGGCTCGTGTCGGCGGAGACGAGTTTCAGCGAAGCGAACGGCGCATCCAGCTGTTCCGCCGCGACTTGCAGGAGCGCCGTCTTGATGCCCTGCCCGAGCTCCGCCTTGCCGGTGAAGATCGTGATCGTGCCGTCGGCGTCGATCCTGATCCAGGAATCGAGGAACGGATAATCCTTGAGGCTGCCCGGCAGCGGCGGCTTCGCCGGCTGCCCTGCCTCTTCCGCGAATGCGCGCGCAAGCGGCGCGAAGCTCACGATCAGCGCGCCGGTTCCGGCGAGCACGCTGCGGCGGCTCATGCGGATGTCGTTCATCGCTCGCTCCGCTTGCCGCCCTCGGGCGCCGAAGCCGTCCGCATCAAATCGGCGGCGCGGCGCACGGCGCGCAGGATCCGCATATGGGTTCCGCAGCGGCAGAGATTGGGCATGAGGGCCGCGCGGATCTCGGCGTCCGCGGGTTGCGGATTCTTCCGCAGCAACGCTTCCGCCCGCATCATCATGCCGGCAATGCAGTAGCCGCATTGCGCCGCCTGCTCGTCGATGAAGGCGCGCTGCAACGGCCCGGGATTTTCGACCGAGCCGAGGCCCTCGACCGTGGTGATGGCCTTGCCTTCGAGCGCGAGAAGCGGCGTGAGGCAGGAGAAGATCGCCTCGCCATCAGCGATCACCGTGCAGGCCCCGCATTGGCCGAGGCCGCAGCCGAATTTCGCGGCGTTCAACGCGAGATCGTTGCGCAATACATAAAGGAGCGGCGTATCGGGATCGGCGTCGACCTCGTGCTCGCGGCCGTTGACCTTGAGCTTCATGGCTCTTCCCCTTGCTGCGCCGCCGGCTCGCCGGTGTCGATGCCGTGCGCGGGATAGGCCATGGGCGGACCGTTGCGCGCTGTGCGAATGCTCCTTTCGAGATCGGCCCAGGCGGGTTTGTCGCTGAAATGGGCGCGCACATAAGCGAGAAGCGCCGTGAGCTGCCGGTCGTCGAGGCTATCGGCAAAAGCCGGCATGATCGGACTGCGCTTTCCTTCCGCCGGCGGCACGCCCCACAACACAATGTTGATGACGTTCGTCGGCGTCGCGGCGCTCGGTCCCGTGCTCTTGTCGAGAGGGACGCCGCCGTAGGGAAGCGGACGGCCGCTCTCGTGGCAGCCCGCGCAGGTGGCCTGAAAGATTTCGCCCCCCGGCGCATCGCCTTCGCGCGGCGTCGCCGCGGCGGCGGATTCCGTGAGCGCAAGCGTGACCGGCTTTTCCGCCCGCCGCGGCTCGGCATTCGTCCAGCCGGCGACGCTCGCAACGTAAGTGGCGATGGCCCCGAGATCATCGTCGGGAACGGATTCGAGATTGTCGATCACCTCCGCCATCGGGCCGAGGGCGGCGCCGTGCGCCCTCTGCCAGCCGTTGCGGAGATAGGCGTGCAGGCTTTCCGCCGTCCACCGCACCGGCGCCGGCGAGGCGGCGTTCAGCGCATAGGCGCTCCAGCCTTCGATCTCGCCGCCGCTAAAGCGCTCGCCCGCCTTCTCGGCGCCGAGCGAATTGCGCGGCGTATGACAGGCGCCGCAATGCGCCGCCGCTTCGACAAGATAAGCGCCGCGGTTCCATTGTTCGCTTTGCCCGGCATCGGGCCGGTACGGCCCTTGCCGGAAGAAGAGGAGTTTCCAGCCCGCGACGACGAAGCGGAAGTTCAGCGGGAAGCGCAGCTCGTTCGCGGGCGCCTTGGCCCGCACCGGCTCGCGCGTGATGAAATACGCATAGAGCGCATGCACGTCCTCGCGCGTGAGCCGCGTGAAATGATCGTAGGGAAAGACGGGATAGAGATGCCGGCCCTGGCGATCGACGCCCTCGGCGAGCGCGCGGCGAAAGGCGTCCTCCGACCAGAGCCCGATTCCGGTTTCGGGGTCGGGGGAAATGTTGGGGGAATAGATCGTCCCGAACGGCGTCGCGAACGCGCGGCCGCCGGCGAAGACGCGGCCGCCCGGCGCCGTGTGGCAGCTGTTGCAGTTGGCGATCTCCGCGAGCCCGGCGCCGTGGCGGAGAAGCTCGGGGTCAAACGTTCCGGCCTTGGGCGGAAAGACGGGATCGATCGGCGAATGCCAGGCGTTGACCGCAAATCCCGCCGCCGCGGCGAGACCCAGTGTGATAATCGCGAGAAGCGTCTTGAACACCGTCATCCCGGCCGCAACATGGCTCGTGCGCGAGCGTGCAACTAACCTTCGGCCCGCGCGGAAGTTCCCGCAAGCGAGAATTGCAATGCAATATCCGGGGCGGCGGGGTTGGCTTATGACGGCCTATGGAGACATCGCACCATGGCAAAAACATTCAAGGTCGGCGATCACGTGAGCTGGAATTCCGAGGCGGGCCGCGTCAGCGGCCGGATTCGCAAGGTGCACCGCACGAACGTGAATTACAAAGGCTATATCCACCACGCGAGCAAGGACGAGCCGCAATACGAGATCAAAAGCGACAAGACCGATCATGTGGCCTTGCACAAGGGAACCGCGCTGAGGCTTCTACGGCGGTGATCGACAGGCCGCGGCGAATTCCTACCGGCCGCGCGCGCCGGCGTCCTTCAGCATGTTGCGGAACGCGCTGAAAAGCTTTTCCATTTGCGGTTTTTTGTACGGAAACAAATCGGGCGAATCCATTGAGTGCACGATCATGTTCGTGCCGGATTCGAAGAAAAGAAGCTTGCCATCCCGCGTTTCCCCGCAATCGAACGGAATGTATTCGAGGCCGAACCGATCGGCGATGGCCGTGAGCGCAACCGCGTGGCGGACGGAAAAGTCACGATCGAAGTCCGCCATGAAGCGGGCTTCCTCGTCGCGCTTCCACGCGCTCTCCATCATCCCGGCGTTCAGGTAATGGATCATCCATTCCGACGAAATCGCCATGTGACTTGCATAGGGACGGCCACCGATGAGGACGACCCGATATTTGCGGAAAAACCCGTCGCTTCCCCGATAGTCGATGAACGGCGCAATGTAGAATTCGGCTTCCGGTCTTTGCTGGAGATAAGACGCGATCGCGGCGCGATCGTCCAATTTGGCGAGCCCATTGCCGGCGTGCGAATCGAGCGGCCGCGCGATGACCGGAAAGGAAGAATCCGGCAGGAATTCTTCTATTGCCGCGTCTCCGCCGCCGATCCGCGCCAAACTCGGCCGGTCGATCCGCGCGTTTCTGGGAACGGTGAGGCCGGGCGCGGATTTCAGAAGCTCCCAGGTTCCGTCCCGCGTAAGCCTCGCGATTTTCGCCGGCGCATTGACGACCGGCCGCTGCCAGGAGCGCAAAATGTCTTCCAGCCCTCGCAGCAGGATCTGGTTCGGGTCGGTTTCCGCCATGGCAACGAAGGCGAGATCGTGATCGGGCAGCTCCGGCAGTCCCGCGCCCGGAAGCACATAGACCATGTCCAGCCTGACGCTGGATCCTTCCAGCAGAAATTCGATGGGAATGTTGGCCATGAAATCGCCCGGCGCCATGAAGGCCAAGAGCCGGAGCGAATGCGGGCCGTCGATCGCGGACGGCTGCCGGTAGATCCTCTGCAGCCGTAACGCTTCGGATTGCAGAGCGATGCGGTCTTCCGGCCTGCCTTGCAGATGCGCAATCGTCGACAGATCCATATATGCGGCGGCATCGAGAGGATCGGCCGTAACGCGATGCACCAGTTGGTTCCAGACCGGCGCTAAATCGCAGCCGTCAAAAGCGAGCTTCGCCAAGGCAGGCAGGCCGATGGGGACCGGCACTGACGGCTCGATGGCGGCGGTGCCGTGTCTGGGATGAAAATTCATTGCGATGATCTCCGGGACTATGCCGCGCGGCTCGCCGCGCGCGCCGCTCCGAACTTTGCCGCCGCCGCCAGCAGCGCGTCGATATCTTCCGGCTCGGTGCGGTGATTGAAAATGGCCGCGCGGATCGCGAGCTTGCCGTCGATCCGCGTGGTCGACGGCACGGCGATTCCGGATTCCTGCAGGTCAACCACGATCTGGGCGTTCAGCTGATCGGCATTGGCCCCGCGGAAGCGGAAACAAACGATATTGAGGCTGACGGGCGCGAGCAGCTCGAATTCGGAGGAGGCCTGAATTCTGCGGCCGAGATGGCGCGCGATCCAACATGTGCGCGAGATCATCGCTCCGAGCGCCTCGCTGCCGTAGACTTTCAGCGTAAACCAGGTTTTGAGCGCGCGAAAACCGCGGGATAGATCGGGACCGAAATCGCAGGGCCAGATCGATCCGCCCGCGAGGCCGCGCGTTTCCCGCCTGAGATACGCGGCCGGTGCCGCGAAAGTGTCCCGATGCAGCGCGCCGTCGCGAACGAGGACGAACCCCGCATCGTAGGGCACCTGCAGCCATTTGTGAAAATCGACGGCGATCGAATCGGCGCAATCGATGCCGGCAAGCCGGGGGACGATGTCGGGCGCGAGCATGCCAAGCGCGCCATACGCTCCATCGACATGAAACCACAGCGCTTCGCGCCGCGCGATCCGCGCGAGCGCCGCGAGGTCGTCGATCGCGCCGGTGTCAACGCTGCCCGCCGTTCCGATGATCAGGAACGGTTTGAACCCCGCGCTGCGATCGCGCGAAATGGCTTCTTGCAGAAGCCCGGCATCGATGCGGTGACCGTCGTCAACCGGGATGATCCTCAGCGCATCCGTCCCGAGCCCGGCCAAATCCATCGCCTGCGCGATACAGCCGTGCGCCGCCGCCGATGTATAGGCGACAAGCCGATGGCCGCTCACTCCCTTCCGCCGCACATCGGCATTCAGCGCCCGCGTACGGGCCACGAGAACGCCGATGAAATTGGCCATCGACGACCCGGTCACGAACAACCCGCTCGCCGAGCGGGGAAATCCGAAAAGATCCCGCATCCAGCGGACGATCTGCTGCTCGACCTCGATCGGCGCGTGATCGCGGCCGCCGAGGTTAGCGTTCATGCCGGCCGCGAGCATGTCCGCGAGCATTCCCGCGACGTTGCCGCCGCCATGCACCCAGCCCATAAAACGGGGATGCGTGTTCCCGGTCGCGTAAGGCAAAATGCGCTCCTTGAACGCCGCATGCACCGATGCGAGATCGGTTGGCGCTACCGGAAGCGTTTCGTGAAAGCGCTCGCGAACCTCGGTGGGAACGGGCTGCCAGACAGGCCGGTCGCGGACCGCTTCGATATGGTCGAACATGTCATCGAGCATCCGGTGGCCCTGAGCACGGATGCTCCGCCAGTCCTCCGGGTCCAGCGACCCCCGACATTGCTCGGCGCCATTGTCTTCCATGCGCCGCGAACGCTGTCAGAGATTTGTTAACGATATCTTTCAGGGAATTGTTAACCAATCCAATCGCGCCAACGGATCGGGCCGGTCACATAACGAGTTCGGGAGCCAGCGCCGGTCCCGGCACATAAGAGAAGGGGATCGCGTCCTGCGCTTCTTTCGAACAAAGCTGCTGCGCCTGCGAGAAATAAGGATAGAGAGTGTCCGGGCAGACGAAGAGCACGTGAATCGCGCCATCCGCGCCGCGATAGTGCTCAAGCCGATGGCTTTTCTTTTCGCGCAACAGGAAATCCATCGCGGCGAGAAGCGCCGCTCCCGAACTCGGACCCGCAGGAATTCCCGCTTTCCACATCGCCAGACTTGATCGCATGGCGCTCGGCGCGCTCAGGTAATATTTGTGGTCGACGTACGAGCGCCAATCAAACCGGATTTCGCGAAGCCTCCGGTCGTCGCGGCAGCCTGGGATGTCTTGGCCGAGATGCGGGATCGCGGCCGCCAGCCGGACGCCGGGCAGGGCTTCTTTCAACGCGCCGCCCAGCCCGACCATGGTTCCTGTTGAACCCAGAGCGGCGGCGAATATGCCGATGTTGCCCGCGAGTTTCTTCAGAATTTGCGGCGCCAGAAGCCGGCGATAGCTGTCCGGATTGCTGTCACTGCTGTACTGGCCGAGATTGATCCAGCCCTCCTGCCGGGCGAGCAGTTCGGCCATGCGAGCGCCGCCGCAGGATTCCTTCAGCCCGAGCTTCGCCGAGGCTTCGCTCTCACGAATGATCCGCACGCCGCTTGCCTGCAAGGGCGGCAATTTGCCGGCGGCGATGGCGTCGGAAACGATCGCGACAACTCTAAGCCCATGTTTGCGCGCGCAGAACGCCAGCGACAGCGCGAAGTTTCCCGACGAATTTTCGACGAGCATGCAGGCGCTGGTAACATCGCGCGAGGCGAGCGCCGCCTCCAGCATCCAGCTCGCCGGAATGTATTTGATGTTCAGTGTGGGCGTGTTGAAACCGAGGATCGCCCGGACGACGAGGCCGCTGTTCTGCAGCTCCGGCGGGATGAGGCAGTCGGGGATTTGAACGATCGGAATGCTCAGATTTTCCGCGGCCGTGACGAACGAGTCATATGAGTACAAGTCAACACGAGCCATGGGCCGTCTCGGCAATTGATTCTCGTAAGGGGAAGCGCGGATCTTCGAATGGCAGGCCTGATAAGCATTCGTAAACGAAAATGGTAAATTTAGTGTTCAGCCGTATTTCACGGCGAACGCCGCAATCGCCCGGTACGAGTCGATCATAAAGCGAACCCGGCTGGCACGCGGAGCGTCCGCCTTTCAGTGCGCGAACAGGTCCGGCGCCATGGTCGTGAGCGGCTCGGCGATCCGGTGCGGCTGAAAATTCATCTGCTCGAGCACGTCCTTTTTGACATCGATGCCCTTGGCCACTTCGATGAGCGCGAGCCCCTCCGGCAGCACTTCGAACACCGCGCGCTCGGTGATGATTTTCGCTTTTTGCCCGCGCTCGGCGACGCCCTTGCGCACCGGATAGGTGATCTGCTCGACCTTTTCCACGAATTTGCGCGCTTTGCCTTCGTTCTCGACCTTCACCCCGTCCTGGGCGAAGGCGAGCTTCAGGCCGGCGGTCGTAAACGTGCCGGTGAAAACGAGTTCGCGCGCATTATGGGCGATGTCGATGAAACCGCCGGCGCCGGGATTGAATGAACCGAAGCGGCTCACATTCACGTTGCCGGCCTTGTCGAACTGGGCGAAGGCAAGGGCCGCGAATTTGCAATTGCCGCCGTCGATGAAATCGAACTGCGTGAGGCCGTCGAGGAGCGCCTCCGGATATTTGTTCGCCGAAAACTGCCAGCCGCTCATCACCAGCCCGCCGAAGGGGCCGTGCTCGGTCGTGAAGGCATAGTCGTAAATATGGCCGTTATCGAAGAGACCGTCCTCGGCCATTACCAGCGGCGCGTCCGACGAGGCGCCGAAGCCAAAGATGCTGACCACCCCCGGCCGCACTTCGCGCGCGGCGCGCCGCGCGATCACCTTGTCGGCGCCAAAGGGCACCGATGGTATTTTTTTGACGTCGAACGGCTGGCCGCCGAGATAGCTGTCGTCGAAGGGCGTATCGGTCGTCATCATTTGATGGGGGTCGAGCACGATGTGGTCGACGAGCGTGCCGGGGATGCGCACCGACTGCGCCGGCCGGCTGTGGCGCCCGTGCTTCGACCGCGAAGCTTCGTGCTCATATTGCAGTTGCTCACGGCAGCTCTTGGCACTTCGCGGCGTTTCGGCCCCATACCTTTATCGGACCAACAGCGGACATTGATCGCCGCTCACGCGAAATGCACTGGTAGCGAATAACCCAAAGCAGGCTTCATCGCGGACGTCAGAATACACAGTCAACTTCGACACGGCTGCGCGCTTGGCCAAGGACTCCAACGTCGTCGTCGCCATGTTGCCATTCCGCGATCGAGGAACATCGCCGCAGCGGCACCAAGGATCGACTCGAGTTTGGCGGGTCGCGTGACCGTCCCGGATCGCGCGCCCGCGTTTCTTAGACATCACAAAATCTTGAAGACAAATTACTGGACCTTATCGTCCACATATACATTTCATGGACGATGCGGGCTAAAGCGAATAGCCGCTCCGGCAAAGTGCGCCGCTGTCGATGGCGCGCAATGATAGAGTGGAGGTACATGTCATGTCAGTGAAAAGCATATGGCGGGTGATGGCAGTTCTTGGCGCGCTGACGAGTTCCGCCGCTCAGGCGCAAACCACCCTTGATGTTACGAAAATCACTTGTGAGCAATTCGCCCTAGGGCAAGTCGCACCGCAGGATTATCTCGAAATTTGGCTCAGCGGCTATTACTACGGCAAACATAACAACACTACGATCGAGGTTGAACAGCTGAAAGAGAACATGAACGTTATCAAACGAGACTGTTACTATAGCAAAGGCAACTTGATGCAAGAGGTTGAGAGAGTCCTTTCGCAAGGAAAATAACGATCTGCGCTGTTGCGGGATGCTGAGGGTTGTAGCAACGCCTCGCGCCGGCAGCGAGGCAGCGGACTTCCGAATTTTGTACTCTGTGCCCGGCCAGGACGGTTGAAAACTTGTTTGACGTTCTAAACTCCTACACGACGCAATCGTTTTAAACGCGCCTTGCTTGCGCCACGTGCGTTGGTGTCAGTTGACCAGGCGCGCATCATCGTCTCAATGGCATAGCGGACGCGCTTGGCGATCGCGTCTGCGGAAGGCGGTGCGCCGACGCCCAAGTTCAGACGGTGCTCGATGAGTCCCAGCCACGCTGCGAACAGTTGCTCTGCCGCAAGCTTAGTATCGTCGATTGACAGAAATCCGCGGTCCGTCAAATTTTTCAAGAAAGTAGCGAGCCGCCTAACGGACTCGCCGCGACCGGCAGTATAAAAGGTGGCTGCCAGGCGCGGGTGCTCGTCGGCGCACTGCGCCATGAGCCGGCTCATCCTGAGGACTTCCGGTTCGCTGCAGGCTGAGACGATAATTTCGCCGAATTTGGCAAGGTGCTCCAACGAAACGTCCAGGTCCTCCCCGACCGCCAACAGCTCCGGCAGGTGCATCGTCTTGATCTTGCGCTCGAAGACCGCGGCAAGCAGCGCCGGTTTGTCGGGGAAATTCTTGTACACGGTCATCTTGGATACCGAGGCACGCTCGGCGACCTGTTCCATGGTCGTCGCCGGAACTCCGTGCCGCAGAAACAGCGTGTACGCGCCATCCAGGATCGCCTCGAGCTTGGCGGGATCGCGTGGCCTTCCAGGCCCACGTTGCTTGCGTTTTTCCGACATCACGGACTCCTGACCCATGGATTAATGCGTCCACAGATCTTATTCATGGACGACGAAGTCTAATAAATGGCTATTGGCCGCGCAAGGCTCAAGTCGGTCACGCGTCCGCCGAGCCGCGGCACCTGCATTTTCTGACATCACAGACTTGTGATCAAAAATTACTGGACTATAACGTCCATATAATACATTTATGGACTATATCGTCTAGTAAATAGTTGCGCGTCGGGCAGCGAAATCAAATCGCGCGGTCTGGGGCAAGGGCGAGTTCGCGTAATCACGAATGGAGCAACACCATGGCTGCGTCACTAGTCCTCGTCATCGTCCTCGCAATCTTCGCAGCCGAGGTCGCCTTCGGCCTCTGGATCGGACGCTGACGTTACACCCGCGAGATGGAGAGGAACCGATGAAGGAACAGGTCCAGTCGGATTTCACGGCGGCGGAGCGATATCATTCGTTCGAACGCGTGGCTCTCGTGCTGCAGGGTGGCGGAGCGCTCGGCGCCTATCAGGCGGGGGTCTACGAGGCCCTGGCCGAGGCAGGCACTCATCCCGATTGGATCGCCGGTGTGTCGGTCGGGGCGATCAACGGGGGCATTATCGCGGGCAATCCGCCGAAGTCCCGGATCGACAAGCTGCGTGAGTTTTGGACGCGGGTGACTGCGGATGCATTTTTGCCCTGCTTTGACGGAGTCGCACGCGCCGCGGCAAGAGGCAATATCGCGCGCCACATCTTCAACCAGTTGAGCGCCGGCCGCGCATTGGCGAGCGGCGCAAAGGATTTCTTCACGACGCGACCGATCCTGCCCTGGTTTCAGCCGCTCGGCACGATCGAGGCCACGAGCTTCTACGACACACGCGACCTGAAGCGCACGCTCGAGCAACTTGTCGACTTCGATCGTCTCAATGCCGGAGCAATCCGTTTCAGTGCCGGCGCGGTCAATGTCAGGACCGGTAACTTCGTCTATTTCGACACGACCATGCGCACGATCCGGCCCGAACACGTGATGGCCAGCGCCGCGCTGCCTCCCGGGTTTCCGGCGATCGAAATCGAAGGCGAACACTACTGGGACGGCGGCCTGGTCTCGAATACGCCGCTCCAGTGGGTCGTCGACGCAGAGCCCCGCCGCGATACATTGGCCTTTCAAGTGGACCTGTGGAGCGCGCGCGGGGAGTTTCCTCGCAACGTTTCCGAAGTCATGACGCGGGAAAAGGAAATTCGTTACTCAAGCCGCACCCGCGCCGGCACCGACCAGTTCAAGCACGTCCAGAAGATGCGGCATGCCCTGGCGGGCCTGCTCGAAAAGCTCCCGCAAGATCTGAAGAGCGGTCCCGAAGCGCGGGCGCTCGCCAGCGTCGCCGACCGCTCGGCCTACAACATCGTCCAGCTGATCTATCGCACCCAGTCTTACGAGGGGCATTCCAAGGACTACGAGTTTTCGCGGCTCAGCATGGAGGAGCATTGGCGAGCGGGCTATCGCGACGCCCGGCGGGCGCTCCGCCATTCCGAAGTGCTTGAGCGGCCCGCCAGCCGCGAAGGAGTCCTCACCTTCGATCTGCACCGGGACGGACGTGATTAGCGCGGAGCAAGTCAGCAAGGAAAGCAACAATGAACCGGATCAGCACTCGGAACAATACAGCGATGGACGACCGAACCAGGCTTCGGAACAAGGTTGCCCTCATCACCGGCGCCGGTAGCGGGATCGGTAGGGAGATCGCTCGCACGTTCGCGCGTACGGGTGCTCGAGTCGCCATCGCCGATCGCGATGCCGCGAGCGCGAACTCGGTTGCCGAAGAATTGGACTACGTTGGCCGCGCCGCGATTGGCGTCACGATGGATGTGACGAGTGAAGCGCAGGTCGAGACGGGCGTGGCCTCGACCGTAAGCGCTTTCGGGCGCCTCGACATTCTCGTGAGCAACGCGGGCATGCAGATCGTGGCGCCGCTCGATGAGTTCGCGTTCGCCGACTGGCAGCGTCTTCTCGCAGTTCACCTGGACGGAGCATTCCTGACTACGCGAGCGGCGTTGCGGCAGATGTACAAGCAGGGCGGCGGCAGCATCATCTATATGGGCTCGGTGCATTCGAAAGAGGGGTCGCTGCTGAAGGCGCCTTACGTCACCGCCAAGCATGGCCTCATCGGCCTCGCCAAGGTCGTGTCCAAGGAAGGCGCCAAGCATGGTGTCCGGGCAAACGTTATTTGCCCCGGATTCGTGCGAACGCCGCTCGTCGACAAGCAGATTCCGGAGCAGGCGAAGCAACTCGGAATTTCGAACGAAGCCGTCGTCAAGGACGTCATGCTCAAGGAAACCGTTGATGGCGAGTTCACCACGGTAGAGGACGTCGCCGAGGCCGCGCTCTTCTTCGCCTCGTTCGAAACGAATGCGCTGACCGGGCAATCGCTGATCGTCAGCCACGGTTGGAGCATGCAATGACCAAGGCGATGATAATCCGACGAGGCCTTCAGGTGGCGCTGCTGGCTTTCACGCTTGCTTCGTGCACTGATGCCCAAACCAAGGAACCTGCCGCCGTTTCCGTCGGCGTCGTTACCGCCGAGCGCCGGGCGGTCGAGAAAACGCTCGACTTTGTCGGGCGGATCGAAGCCATCAACCGCGTAGAAGTGCGTGCACGGGTCAGTGGCTATCTCGAGGCGGTCCTCTTCAAGGAAGGCGATGTCGTTAAGGAAGGCGACCCCCTTTACCGAATTGAGAGCGGGCTCTTCCAGGCCGCGGTCGAGCAGGCGCAAGGCGCCCTGGAACGCAGCAAGGCGTCAAAGATCCTCAGCGAACAGCAGCTGCAGCGAGCGGAGGAGTTGCTCGCGAGAAACACCGGCACGCCGGCGGCACGCGACCAGGCAGTCGCGTCGCATCAGCAAGCCATAGGCGCCGTGATGATCGATGAGGCGAACCTCGCTACGGCAAAGATCAATCTCGGCTACACCAATATCGTCGCACCGGTCGGTGGAAAGGTCGGCAAGACCAACATCACCAAGGGCAATTCGGTCAGCACCGACGGCGTCCTCACGGTCATCGTCAGCAAGGATCCGATGTACGTCACCTTTCCCGTGAGCCAGCGGGATTTCCTACGCGCGCGCGCCGGCGGACCGCAGCTTGATGGCGACGGCGCGAAGGCCCGGCTTCGCTTTGCCGATGGCTCCGTCTATCCACAGACCGGCCGGATCAATTTCGTCGACGTCACCGTCGACCGCAGCACCGACACCGTGCTCGTCCGCGCGACCTTTCCCAACCCCGGCGGCGCCCTCGTCGACGGCCAGCTCGTCCGCGTGAATCTCGAAACCGGTGTTTCGCAACAGAAAGTCGTGATCCCGCAGGCGGCGCTGATTGCCGATCAGGAGGGCTCCTACGTGTTCGTGGTGGAAGACGGCAAGGCAGCCGTAAAGCGCATCAAGGCCGACGGCGAAAGCGGCACCGAAGCCGTCGTCGCTGAAGGCCTTTCGGGCGGCGAGCAGGTGATTGTCGAAGGCGTACAGAACCTGCGGCCCGGCGCGCCGGTACGTCCAAGTGCACGTGTGAAGACAGCCGACCGGAGCTAGTCAGATGCTCTCCGCGATCTTCGTCGAACGTCCCCGCCTCGCGATCGTCATTGCCCTCGTCACGACCATCGCCGGGCTGCTCGCGCTCTACGCCATTCCGATCGCGCAGTACCCGAGCATTGTTCCCCCGCAGGTCACCGTCCAGACGAATTATCCCGGTGCCTCCGCCGACGTAATCGACGCCACCATTGCGCAACCCATCGAAGCGCAGGTGATCGGGGTCGACCAGATGATGTACATGAAGAGCGTCAGCGGCAATGACGGCAGCTACGCACTCACCGCTTCGTTCGAGCTCGGCACGAACCCGGACATCAACACCGTCAACATCAACAACCGCGTCCAGGCAGCACTTTCGAGCCTGCCGCAGGAGGTGCAGCGCCAAGGCGTCACCGTCAAGAAGAAGTCGTCGGCATTGCTCGGGGTGATTGCCGTCTATTCGCCCAAGCACACCCATGATCCGCTGTTCATCTCAAACTTCGTGACCATCAACCTGCTCGATAAAATCAAGAGCACACCGGGTGTCGGAGACGCCTATCTGTGGGGACCGCAGGACTACGCCATGCGCGCCTGGGTCCGGACTGACCGACTGACCGGGCTCAATCTCACAACCGAGGACGTGATCAATGCGATCCAAGCACAGAACGTCCAGGCGGCCGTCGGGCGTATCGGCGCCCGGCCAACATCCGACGAGCAACAGCTACAGCTGAACCTGACCACACAAGGCCGGCTGACCTCGGTCGAGCAGTTCGAGAACCTCGTGATTCGCACCAACCCGAATGGCTCGGTGCTACGATTGCGCGACATAGCGCGGGTGGAGTTGGGCGCCGCCAATCTTGACCGGGACACGCGACTCAACGGCAGGCCTGCCGCTGTGATCGCGATCTTTCAATCGCCCGGCGCCAACGCCATTGCGACGCTGCAGGCCGTGCGCGACACCGTCAAGGGACTGGAGAATCGTTTTCCCGACGACCTTGCCTGGAAAGTCACCTACGACCCCACGGTCTTCGTTTCCGACACCATCCACGAAGTGCAGAAGACCCTGGTCGAAGCCTTCATGCTCGTGTCGATTGTGGTGTTCCTGTTTCTTGGAAGCCTGCGCGCCACGATCATCCCGATCGTCGCCGTGCCGGTGAGCTTGATCGGCACCTTCATCGTCCTTAATGCGATCGGCTACTCCGCCAACACGGTCTCGCTTCTCGCGATCGTGCTCGCGATCGGCATCGTGGTCGATGACGCCATCGTCGTCGTCGAGAACGTCGAACGCGTAATGGCTGAGCACCCTGAGCTCTCGCCTGCGGAAGCGACCAAACGCGCGATGGCCGAAATCACCGCGCCGATCATCGCGATTACGATGGTGCTGCTTTCGGTGTTCGTGCCGATCGCCTTCATTCCGGGGATTTCGGGCGAGCTGTTTCGGCAGTTTGCCGTCACGGTCGCGGTATCGATGTTGTTATCGGCGATCAATGCGCTGACCCTGTCGCCGGCCTTATGTGCGATCTTCTTGCGGCCGGGTCACGGCCCGCGGCGAGGCATCGTCGGCTGGGTGATGCGCTCCATCGACCGGGTGCGCGACGCCTATGGCGATGCGGTCGCGCGCATCGTCCGGTTCTCCGTGATTGGTATCGCAATGGTCGGCGTATCGGCGCTCGGCATCCTCGGCCTGTCGCGGATCACGCCGACGGGATTTCTGCCCGAAGACGATCAGGGAGCCTTCTTCGTCGTGATCCAATTACCCTCGGGGGCCTCCGTCTCGCGTACGGCCGAGGTCGTTCGCCAGGCCGAGGCGATCCTGCACGACGAGCCGGCGGTTGCCGACTACGTTTCGGCCGTTGGCCTAAATTTCATCGACAACTATTCGCAGGCCGACGCCGGGTTCATGGTCGTCTCGCTCAAGCCGTTTAGTGAACGCAAGGAGGCGTCGGCTTCCGTCCAATCTTTGATGGCGCGGCTCGCCCCCAAGTTCAACCAGATCCTGGGCGGCCGCGTGGTGCCGCTCGCGCCGCCGCCGATCCTGGGCCTCGGCACTGGTGGCGGCTTTACTTATGTGCTGGAGGACGTGCGCGGGAGCGACCCAAAGGCGCTGGCGCAAGCGCTGCGCGGGCTCACCGTTGCCTCCAACCAGGACCCGCAGCTCGCGCGTGTGTTCAGTACCTTCTCGGCCACCAATCCCTCGATTCATCTCGAGATTGACCGCGACAAGGTGCAGATCCTCGGGGTGCCATTGAACGCCGTCTTTCAGGCGCTGCAAGCATCGCTCGGAGGATTTTATGTCAACGATTTGAATCTGTTCGGCCGGCGCTGGCAGGTGCAAATCCAGGCCGAGGCTGCCGACCGCGACAACGTCGACGACATCTATCGTATCAACGTCCGTAACAAGGACGGCAAGATGATCCCGCTGCGGAGCCTCGTTGAGGTGAACACGGTCGTCGGGCCGCCTGCAATCATCCGCTATAACAATTTGCGTGCCGTCACCGTGCTCGGCGCGCCGGCGCCGGGTGTGTCCTCCGGGCAGGCGCTCGCGGCGATGGAGGCTGTCGCCGCGCGCACACTACCGCAGGGTTATACAGGAGAGTGGACGGACACCGCATTCCAGGAGAAGCGGGCCGAGGGCAAGACGGCCATCATCCTCGGGTTTGCGGTGCTGTTCGCGTATCTGTTTCTGGTCGCACTCTACGAAAGCTGGACGATCCCGGTTCCGGTGCTGCTCTCGGTCGCGGTCGGCGTGCTCGGAGCGTTCGTCGCGATCGTGCTCGGCCGCCTTACGCTCGATCTCTATGCCCAGATCGGCATGGTTGTGCTGATCGGTCTTGCCGCCAAGAACGGCATCCTGATCGTCGAGTTTGCCAAGGAGCGGCGTGAGCACGGCGTTCCATTGCTCGAGGCCGCGATCGAAGGGGCACGGCTGCGCTTCCGCCCGGTGATGATGACGTCGTTTGCTTTCATTCTGGGCCTGTGGCCGCTGGTGATCGCCGACGGCGCCTCGCAACTTGCCCGGCGCGATGTCGGCACACCCGTGTTCGGCGGCATGCTCTTCGCTTCATTCATCGGCATCTTCGCCATCCCACCGCTCTACGTCGCGTTCCAGGGGCTGCGCGAACGGCTGCGTCCTGCTGCGCGCCCGCTCGCATCTCAGCGTGGCGCGCGCGCGTCCACCTCCGCCTCGGGCTGAAGCTAAATTCCGCCATGCCTGCCCCGCGCCTGCTCGTTGTCGAAGGAAATACCGCCCAAGGGCGCGAGCGTCAGGTTGCCGCCGGAGGAGTGGCGGCAAGCGAGGGCTATGCCCGGCTCCTCGCCGAACTTTGGCCGGGAGCCACCGTCGACGTTTGTTTTCCCGCCGATCCGGGCGCCAACCTCCCCGATGGCGCCGGTCTCGAAAGTTATGACGGCGTCGCGATTACCGGCTCGGCGCTGCACATTTATGACGGCGGGCCGGCGATCTCCCCGCAAATCGAGCTGGCGCGGAGCGTCTATCGCTCGAAGACGCCGATGTTCGGAAGCTGCTGGGGCCTGCAGGTCGCGACCGTCGCGGCCGGCGGCACCGTGCATCGCAATCCGCGCGGCCGCGAGATCGGATTCGCGCGCCGCATCCAGGTCACCGAGGCCGGATTGAAGCATCCGCTCTACGAAAAGAAGCCGCCGGTGTTCGAGGCGCTGACCGTGCATCTCGACGAGGTCGAATCACTGCCGCCGAAGGCGGAGGTGCTTGCCGCCAACGAGCATTCCGGCGTGCAGGCGGCGGAAATCCATTACGAAAGCGGCGTCGCCTGGGGCGTGCAATATCACCCCGAATATAACTTCAAGGATATTTCGGCGATCCTGAAGCGGCTCGACGGCCAGCTCGTGACCGAAGGATTCTTCGCGAGCGACCAGGACGCTTCCCAGTTCATCGCCGACGTCGATCAGTTGTACCAGGAGCCGACCAACCGCCGGTTGACCTGGCGGCACGGGATCAACGGCGCGGTCACCAACCGCGAAATCCGCACCACCGAGCTTCGCAACTGGATCGAGCTGAAGGTGAAGCCCACGCGCTCGGCCCGCGGCCGCGGTGCCGCGAAGGTCGAAGTGAAGGCGGATTAGTTCACCCGCTCGAGTGCCAGCGCGACACCCTGGCCGACGCCGACGCAGAGCGTCGCCAACCCCAGCTTGCCGCCGTTCGCCGCAAGCGCGTGCGCGGCCGTGCCGGCGATGCGGGCGCCGGTCATGCCGAGCGGATGGCCCAGCGAAATGCCGCCGCCATGCGGATTGACGTGGGCCGCATCCTCGGCAACGCCGAGCTGGCGCAACACCGCGATCGCCTGGCTCGCGAAGGCCTCGTTCAGCTCGATCACGTCGAACTGCGAAACCTTGAGGCCGAGGCGCGCGGTCAATTTTTCCGTCGCCGGCACCGGGCCGATGCCCATGATGCGCGGCGGCACGCCGGCCGCGGCCATGCCGAGAATGCGCGCCTTCGGTTTCAAGCCATGCGCCTTGACCGCGGCTTCGGAGGCGATGATCAGCGCGCAGGCGCCGTCGTTGACGCCCGCCGCGTTACCGGCGGTCACGGTGCCGGGATTGCGAAACGGCGTTTTCAGTTTCGCCAGCACTTCGAGCGAGGTGTCGGCGCGCGGATGCTCGTCCTTGTCGACCTTGACGGGGCCGTTCTTGCCGCCCGGCACGTCGACCGGCACGATCTCTGCGGCAAAGAATCCGCTCTTCTGCGCGGCGGTCGCGCGCTGGTGCGAGCGCAGCGCGAATTTATCCTGGTCCTCGCGCGAAACCTGAAATTCCTCGGCGACGTTCTCGCCGGTTTCCGGCATCGAATCGACGCCGTATTGCGCCTTCATCAGCGGATTGATGAAACGCCAGCCGATGGTGGTGTCGAAAATTTCGGCGCTGCGCGAAAACGCTTCCGTCGCCTTGCCCATGACGAAGGGCGCGCGCGACATCGATTCGACGCCGCCCGCGATCGCAAGCTCCATCTCGCCCGCCTTGATCGCGCGCGCGGCCTCGCCGACCGCCTCCAAGCCCGAAGCGCAGAGGCGATTCACGGTGACGCCGGGAATGCTCGCCGGCAGGCCCGCGAGCAAGAGCGCCATGCGCGCCACATTGCGGTTGTCCTCGCCCGCCTGGTTGGCGCAGCCGAAGAAGACGTCGTCGAGCTTCGACCAGTCGACGGACTTGTTGCGCGCGATCAGCGCCTTGATCGGGATCGCGGCGAGATCGTCGGCGCGCACCTTAGAAAGCACGCCGGCGTAGCGGCCGATCGGCGTGCGGACGAAATCGCAGATATAGGCGTCGCGAAGATTGGCCATTTCCACTCCTTCAGGCGGCTTCGCCGTGGGCGGCCTTGGTGCGCGCCTGGATGTCGCGGAGCACCTTCAGCTCCGCAGCGGTCGGCGCCGGCGTTTCGGCGAGCTTGTCACTGAATTTAATCGGCCAGCCGGTGGATTCAATCACCTGTTCGCGCGTGACGCCGGGATGCAGCGAGACGACGGTTAGCTCCTTGCTCTTGGGGTCGGGCTCCAGGATGCAAAGATCGGTGAGCACTTTGGTCGGGCCTTTGGTGGTGACGCCGTGCTTGGCGCGATCGTCGCCGCCCAGGCCGTGGCCGAGCGAGGTGACGAAATCGATCTTCTCCACGAAAGCGCGCTTCTTGTGGCTCATGGTGATGAAGATCTGGCCGCAGGAGGTCGCGATCTCCGGCGCGCCGCCGCCGCCCGGGAGCCGCACTTCCGGCTTCTCATAAGGGCCGACGACGGTGGTGTTGAGGTTGGCGAATTTGTCGATCTGCGCGCCGCCGAGGAAGCCGGTGGTGATGCGGCCGCCCTGCAGCCAATAGCGGAACATCTCCGGCACCGAGACGGTGACGAGCGCGGTCTCGCACAATTCGCCGTCGCCGATCGACAGCGGCAAGATATTGGGCTTGGTTTCGATGGTGCCGGATTCGTAGATGAGCACGATGTCCGGCGCGTGCGTGAGGCGCGCGAGATTGCAGGCCGCCGACGGCGCGCCGATGCCGACGAAGCAAACGTCGTCGTTCGTGAGCGCGCGGGCGGCGGCGACCGTCATCATTTCGGCGGGCGTGTAATTTGCGCTCATCGCTCACGCCGCTTTCTTCGCATGCACCGCGAAGGCATCGGGGCCTTTCCTCAGCACATGCTCGCCGATCCAGGCGCGGAACGAATCCCGGTCGCGCGAAATCGCGTCCCATTTTTTATAGAAGGCGTTGTCGCGCTTGTAGTAGCCGTGCGCATAGGAGGGATGCGCGCCGCCCGGCACATGCACGACGGCGCTCACGGTCCAGCCGGGCAAAATCACCGCGTTCGGCGAATGTGGCGCGAGCGTGTCGACGACTTCTTCGACCGTGACGATCGAGCGCTTGGCCGCGAGCACCGCCTGCTTCTGCACGCCGACAATGCCTTCGAACAAGACATTGCCCTTGCGGTCGGCCTTTTGCGCGTGCACGACCGCGACATCAAGTTTGATCGCGGGCACGGCGGCGAGCTTCTCGCCGGTGAACGGGCAAGTGATTTCCTTGATGTTGGGGTTGACCCGCTTCAACTCGGCGCCGCGATAGCCGCGGAAGGCCGCGAAGGGCAGCCCCGCGGCGCCGGCGTCGAAGGCGTTGGCCATCGCCGCGTGGCTGTGTTCCTCGATCGAAATCTTGTTCGGCCAGCCGTTCTCGTGCGCGTCGCGGAAGCGGTGCAAGGAGCCGACGCCGGGATTGCCGCCCCAGGAGAAGACGACCTTCTCGCCGCAACCCATGCCGATCATCTGGTCGTAGATGAGATCCGGCGTCATGCGGATGAGGGTCAGCCGCTTGCGGCCCTGGCGGATGATCTCGTGGCCCGCGGCAAAGGGAATGAGATGGGTAAAGCCTTCCATCGCGATGATGTCGCCATCGCGCAAGTGCTCCTCGACCGCCTCGGCGAGCGAAAGTATGGCCGCCATGCAATTCCCTCGATTCCCGCCGGAAAACCCTAACGCCTTGAATTCCTTGAAATTTCCAATTCCTGGCGGCGGGCCAGCCGCATTTCTTCATTGCCGCTTTTCAAGCATGGCGGGGCCGCGCCGAGCAAGCGGCGCGGAATGGAATAACTCAAGGATTCCCAAGCCTGTTCAAGGGCTTAAATTTTTCTTCCGCGATCGGGAACTTTTTCGGATGCTGGCCATTGGGTTATTTGGTCCGCGTCCATTTCACTGGGGATATCTGCAAAATCGCTGGGTAATCCCTCCTCGTCGGTTGAAAGCAATAACCGAAAGACAGGTCATGCATCAGCCTCTCTTCCAGCTTCCCCCGACCGATCCCGCCGAACAGCCCGACTTTGTGACCGCGCTCGCGCGCGGGCTTGCGGTCATCCGCGCCTTCGGCACGCAGCCGAAACGCATGTCGCTCGCCGAGATCGCCCGCCAGGTGAATTTGCCGCGCGCGACCGTGCGGCGCTCGCTGATCACGCTCGAGACGCTCGGCTATGTGGAGAGCGACGGCAAGACGTTCATGCTGACGCCGCAGGTGCTTTCGCTCGGCCATTCGTATCTCGCATCGATGCCGGTGACACGCGCGGTGCAGCCGCGGCTCGAAAGGATGTCCGCGCAATTCAACGAGGTTTCCTCCGCCGGAATTCTCGATCACGATGACACGGTGTTTCTCGCGCGCGTTCCGGTGCGGCGCGTTTCGCGCGAGCGCATGCCGACGGGAGGCAGGATGCCCGCCTATTGCACCTCGCTCGGCCGCGTTCTCCTCGCCGCGCAGCCGGATGCCATGATCGACGAATATCTCGCGCGGATCGAGCCGCACGCCTACACGCCGAGAACGCTCATCCATCCGGCAAAAATCCGCGATGCGATCATGGCGGCGCGGCGTACCGCTTACTCGATCGTGGAAGAGGAGCTCGACGCCGGCGTCGTGGCGATCTCGGTTCCGATCAAGGACGCGCACGACCGGACCATTGCCGCGCTCGGCGTCACCAGTCACATCGACCGCACGACCCCCGAGCAGATGATCGAGCGATTCCTGCCGTTCATGCGCGAAGCCGCGAACGAAATCCGCGCCGAGCTCGCTTGAAATCCTGAACCATACTCAGCTCGCGCCGTTCGAGCGTCCGCTCACTCGGTGCGGTCCTTGTAGGCTTCGGAAGCAATCCAGCCGCCAAAGGCGGAGGCGATCGCCGCGCCCGTCACGAGACCGGTGCGCCAGCCGTCGCGGGCGGGCCGCACGATCAGCATCCAGCCCCTGCCGAAGGCGTCGGCGTTGAGAAGCTCGGGCTTCTTCATCAGCGCTTCGTTATGCGCTTCGACCACGCCATCGAAGGCGGCGCGCGCCGCGCCCACCCATTTGCCGCACTCGATGGTGGCGAAGGAGCGCCCTTTCTCGAAGTCGCGCCCGATGCGTTTCGGCGTGAACACGAGCACCTCGCCGGCGAGCGAGACGGCGATCGGCGTCATGCCGGCGCGGATCTTTCCGCCCTCGAGCGCCTCGTACCAGATTTGGTTTTCGACGTCGTAGAAGAGGTGTTCGGGATAATCCTGATCCTGCACGCGCGCCACGGCGATTCCCTCAATAGGTCAGGACACGGCATTCGCCGTCCATGATGTCCTGCACCATGGTCGCCGTTCCCATCATGCCCTTGCATTCGGGGATGAGGTCGCTTTCGGAAATCTCGAAGAGCTCGAGATTGGCCGGGCACGCCCACAGCCGCGCGCCCTGCTCGTGCGCTTCCTTGATCCAGTCATAGACGGTCTTGGGGTTGCCGGGCTTGACGTGAATTTTCTCGGCAACGCCCTTGATCATGAGCTTGCCGGCGGTCGCGGTGCAGACGACATCGACTTCGTAATCCATGGCCGCCGCTACCGCCGCGTGATAGAACGGCGCGCCGAGCTCCTCGGCGTTCTTCGGATCGGTGTTGACGAGGACGATGAGGAGCCGCTTGCTCATGCGAGCGCCCCCGCCGGTTCGAGCGCTTCGCCGAACACGAAATCGTCGGTGCCGAATTCCGCCGCATGAAGCCTTTCCGCGAGCAACAATTCGCGCGCCGAGGGCACCTCCGGGAGAAGCGAAAAACCGAAGCAATCCGAAATACTTGCAGCGAGCGCCCGCCGTACGTCGCCGAGCGCGGGGGCGTTTCCCAAAACCGCGGCGAGGCTCGTCACGCGCGGCGCCGATGCTCCGGGACCGGGCGACCGAAGCACATCGGCCATGCCGCTGGGATCAAAATCGATGAGCACGGTGCCCTCGTGCACGAGCGTCGTTCCCTCGCAATAACCGCTGGCGCCGCTGATCTTGCGGCCCTCTGCCACGATCGCGTTGGGCAGAGAAAATTTCGCCTCGACGCCGAGACGCACGAGGCCGCCTGCGACCGCACCGCAGATTTTTTGCGCAATATCCGTCAAATCCGCGCCGAAGCGGCGCCGGTCGGCGACAAGCTGCCAGGAGAGAACGCCGGCATCCATGTACACCGCGCCGCCACCGGTCAGCCGCCGGGCGAGCGCGACGCCTTTTTCAGCGCAACGATCGAGCCTTGCCGCGCGGCGAATGTCCTGGTTGCGGCCGATGAGCACGCAAGGCTCAAACCGCTGGAACCGGAGCGTGTCGGGAATGCGGCCGGCGGCGTGCAGTTCCGCCAGCGCCGCCGTCAGCGCGACGTTCCGGCGCGGCGGCCGAAGCCCGGTGTCGATGACGCGAAGCGCGCTCATTGCGCCTGTGCCTCCTCGATCTTGAGGCGGCGCCCCCATTTGTCGAAGAAGTGGCCCTCGTTCAGCGTGAGCCGGCTTTCGTCGACGCGCGTCTCGAGCTCGCGCAATTTGAGCCGCGCCGTCGGATTGTCGAGCGGATGGCCGTCGGCGGGAAAGAAGCAGGCGCCGTCCCAGTCGCGGCCCGATCCCGCGAACAACACCGTGATCTCGCCCCAGTCGATCTCGTCGCCGATGACGTTGAAATAGGTGGAGCACAGCGGCACGACCGCGGGCTCGGAGATTTCGACCAGAATGACGAAGGCCGTGAAGGCGCCGCGATCGGCGAACTCCTCGACGATCCAACGATCAAAATCGGTGGCGGCGGCCTTCGCCTCAGAAGTCGACACGTGGCGTCTCCGGCATGTAATGCTCGAACAGGACCCAGAATGGCTGGGCGTGGGTTTCGGCGTACCATTTTTCGAAATCCGCGAGCGCCTTGCCGATATCCGGCAATGCCTCGTTCTTTTCCTGCGGCGCGAGCCGCACGAACATCGCTTGGGCGACTGGCGCGAGGCGCGACAGCACCGCCGTGCGCGCCTCGTTGTCGCTCGACCAATCGAGTTTCGCGCGCACGACGGCGAGCGCACGGGCGACCGCGATCTCCTCGCTTTCCGCGGTGGCCGTGGCCTCGGCGAGCGCGCGCATGAAATTGAGCCGGCGGTAGGCGAAGGCGCGCTCGTCCTCGATGGCCTTGAGGCGCGCGGCGATCTCGCGGCGGAAATCGGTTTCGGCCGATTCGGCCTTGGCCGCGGCCTCTTTCAGCTTATCGAGAAAAATGGCGGTGGTGGCGATCATCGCGCGCTCCGGGAAGGTGGCGGAAGAGAATGGGAGTCGAACCCACCAAGGACCGGCTCGCGGCCCCTCCCGGATTTGAAGTCCGGACGCCCCACCGGGGACGCTTCTCTTCCTGAGCTTGGCATCGCCGCGGCTGGCGGCTCGGCCGCAGCCTGGCGGAACAGATCCAGCCGGTGCTTGTTGAGCCGCCGCAGGTCGCCGCGCCGGATGGTGACGCCGTGGCGGTCGAAGTATTCGAGAATTTGAATCGCGACCTTGCGTCCGTTGTCGAGCCGGTCGCGGAGCTGGGCGGCGATGAACTGGCCGTTCTCGACCTTCGCGGCGATATCGATCATCACCTCGACCATCTCGCTCACGGTGCCGCGCAGGAAAAAGTGATCATGCGCGACCTCGTAGACCTTGCCGATACGGCCGACGAGCTTCAGAAGCCGCCGCACGTCGGGCTCCGGCATGCCCAGGATGCCGGCGATGTCGCGCACGCGCGGCGGGCGAAAGCGCTCGTTGCCGGACAGGAGCGGACGAATCCGCTCCCAGGCTTTTTCGTCGGCTGGCGTGAGTTTGACCTCGTGGCCCGGCAATCTGATCCAGGCGCCGTCGAGCGCGACTTCGCCGCGCTTCGCGAGTCCTTGCAGGATCGATGCAAATGCCGGCGCCGGCAGGCGCGGCTCGAGCTGCAGCCGCAACCGCTCGAGACCGATCCCCGGCAAGTCGGGATTGTCCCTGTGGAAGGCCTCGAGTGCCGCGGCGAGACCGCGCTTGAGAAGCATGAAGGTCGCAGGCAGAAACGCCAGCACGAAATTTCGCGCCGGAACGCGGACGAGGCCGATCCGGCCGGCGATCGCCTCGACCTCTTCCGGCGCGAGCGCGCGATCACGCGCGAAAGCCGAAAGATCGGCGTAATGGGGGGCGTGGCCGAGCAAGGCTTCCAACGCCTGACCGGGATCGCGGATCGCATGCGCTTCAAGCTGCGCGATCCGCTCCGGCGCGCGGCGCTTGCGCGCGGGCGCGCGCAAATCGAGAAAGCGGCCGCCGCCGATCGTGCGTTGCGCCGAGGTGTCGCGCACGATGAAGCGGTCGCCCGCCGCCGCGGCAATCGGACGATCGAGCACGAGTTGCACAAAGCCTTCGCCGCCGGGCGCGATCGGCTCGCCCAGAAGCACGATGCGCGCGCCCACTTCGGCGGCGGCATGGTGCAGGCGCACCGGCATCCACTGTGCGATCGCTTTCGGCTCGCGTGGAAGCACGTTCAGCCGCGCGTCGATGCGGTCGGCCGGCGCGTGCGATTCCGGATCGACCACCACATCGCCGCGCGAAATCGAATCCTTGCTGATGCCTTCGCCCGCGAGATTGAGCGCGCAACGCTCTCCGGCCACGCCGCGCTCGGCGGGCCGGTTCTGCGCATGGATCGAGCGCACGCGTGCCTCCAAATTCGGCGGGCTGACGATGAGGCGATCGCCATTCGACACGCTTCCCGACAGCACCGTGCCGGTCACGACCGTTCCCGCGCCGGGAAGGATGAAGGAGCGGTCGACTGCGAGCCGAAACCGGCCCGTGGCCGGGCGCGCCGCGTGGGCGCGCGCCGCTTGCCATAAATATTCGCGCAAGGCGCCGATGCCTTCGCCGGATACGACCGAAACCGGAATGATGTCGGCGGCCGAAAGCGCGGTCGGCGCGAGCAGGCGGCGGATGTCGCCCATCACTTTCTCGCGCCAGGGCGGCTCGGCGAGATCCGCCTTCGTCAAGACGACGACGCCGCGCTCGACGCCGAGAAGATCGACGATCGAAAGGTGTTCGATCGTCTGCGGCATCACGCCGTCATCGGCGGCGATCGTCAGCAGCACGAAATCGATGCCGGTGGCGCCGGCGAGCATATTGTGGATGAAGCGCTCGTGCCCCGGCACGTCGACGAAGCCGAGGATTTCGCCGTCCGCCGCCGGCAAATAGGCGAAGCCGAGATCGATCGAAATGCCGCGTGCTTTTTCTTCCTTCAGGCGGTCGGTATCGACGCCGGTCAGCGCCTGCACGAGCGAGGTCTTGCCGTGGTCGATGTGGCCGGCGGTGCCGATAATCATGCGGCGGCCTCCGGCAAGGGCGCGGCGGCGCGGCGTTCGGCTTCGGCGACTTCCTCGCTCGAAAGAAGCATGCGCGCCGGCTTGAGAAAGGATGCCGCGAGCGCGCTGCCGCTGGCCTCCGCACGCAGGAGCCAGGCAAGCGCGGTGACAGGCTCGCGCCGAACGCCGGCGCCGAGATGAAACGCGGCCCCCAGCATCGCCTGACCGTCGGCGTCGCCCCGTTCGGCCGCGCGTTGCCACCACCGCGCGGCCTCGGCGGGATCGCGCTCCACGCCCAGCGCATTGTGGTAGATCATGCCGAGGCGCGTCATGGAGGCGGCGACACCTTGCTTGGCCGCGGCCAGCGCCCATTCTCTCGCGCCCGCGATATCCAGCGGAATCGCTTCGCCTTCGAGCAGCATCCAGCTCAGCATGTCCTGCGCCGGCGCGTCGCCCTTCTCGGCGGCGGCGCGATAAAGCTCCGCAGCGCGCGCGTAATCCTGCTCGACGCCCTCGCCCTTGAAGTAGAGCGCGGCGTAATTGCGCAAGCCCACGGCGTCACCGGCCTCGGCCGCGAGCGAAAGCCAGCGCACGGCCATGGCGAGATCGCGTTCAACGCCGAGGCCCTCGGCAAAGCAGGCGCCGATATTGTTTTGCGCGCGCGCAATACCGGCGTGCGCGAGCGGCCCCCAGATTTCCAGCGCGGCGGCGTAATCGCCGCGCGTCGAGGCACCGTAGGCGGCGGCCATTTGCTCGGCGGCCGAATCGGCGGCCGCGGAAGCGTGATGCGAGACTCGCTTAAGCCCGAACATCGTTCGTCTCCGAAAGATCGAGCCCGGCGAGGTTCGCGAGGAAGGTTTTTTCGTCTTCGAGACAGCGGAGGTCGAAGACGAGCGACTGATCCTCGATGCGGCCGATCACGGGCACTGGAAGCCGGCGGAAAGCCGCGGCGAGCGCCGCAAGCGCCCGCCCGCCGCGGCGCGCTGCCGACGGGCGGATTGCCAAGCCCGCGCTGGGTATCGTTTCAAGCGGCAAGGAGCCGGAGCCGGTCTGGCTGTGGCAGCGCTTCACTTCGACCGAGAACGCGTTGCCGAGCGCCGCCGAGATTGAAGAAGCGATGCGGCGCGAGAGCGCCTCGATCTCCGGCACCGGCCGCGCGAGCAAGCGCAATGTGGGCAGGCGCGCTGCCAGCCGGTCGGGATCGCGATAGAGCCGGAGTGTTGCTTCGAGCGCCGCGATCCTGATCTTGTCGAGGCGAAGCGCGCGTTTCATCGGATTGCGGTTGATCTTCTCGATCAGCGCCCTCCTGCCGACGATGAAGCCCGCCTGCGGGCCGCCCAGGAGCTTGTCGCCGGAGAAGGTGACGAGATCGGCGCCTTCCTTCACGGCTTCGGCGACGGTCGGCTCGTGCGCGAGGCCGAAGCGCGAAAGATCGAGAAGCGTGCCGGAGCCGAGATCGTTGACGAGCGGGATTTTTTGCTCGCGCGCCAGCGCCGCGAGATCGCGCGCGGCGACCTCGGCGACGAACCCCTGGATGCGATAGTTCGAGGCGTGCACCTTCAGCACGAGCCCGGTCTTCGGCCCGATCGCGGCGGCGTAATCCTTCTTGTGGGTGCGGTTGGTGGTGCCGATTTCCTTCAGCCTGGTTCCGGCGCGGCTCATGATTTCCGGCATGCGAAAGGCGCCGCCGATCTCGATCAGCTCGCCGCGCGAGACGATGGATTCCTTTCCCTTGGCGAGCGTGTTGAGGACGAGCAGGATCGCCGCCGCGTTGTTGTTGACGGTGGTCGCATCCTCGGCGCCGGTGAGCTCGATGAGGAGCGCGCGCAGATGCTCGTCGCGCTCGCCGCGCTTGCCGTCGGCGAGATCGAATTCGAGCGCCACGAATTCGCGCATGGCTTTTGCCGCCGCGGCGACCGCCTCTTCGGCGAGCAACGCGCGGCCGAGATTGGTGTGGAGGATCGTGCCGGTGAGGTTGAAGACGGGCTTCAGCCTCGGCGCGGCGTCGGCGTCGAGCCGCGAGAGCGCCGCGGCGGCGAAATGATCGGCGTCGCGGCCGGCGATCACCGCTTTTCCGTTCCTGCGCGCCTCCGCCAGCGCCCCGCGCACGGCGGAAACGGTCGCGGGCCGGCCAAACCGGTCCATCGCCAGCGCCGCGGCTTCCGCCTTCATCACCTCGTCGACGGAAGGAAGATCGCGGAGCCGCGTTGATGTTTCGGTTCGGGCCATCGCTCGCGCCCTCAATAGCCGATGAGGAAGGGATTGACCCCGCCGCGGCGATAGCCGGCTTCATGCACCAGAAGATCGAGGCCGAGCGAAGCGACGTCGTCGGCCACGGGCTCGAGCGCCGGATCCTTCTGCTGATGCAAAATCTTCACGTAGCTTTTGCAAGCGTCGCAGGTCTCGGCTTTCAGCGTGCCGGCGCCGCCGTCGATCTCCTGATAGGCGATGCCCGCGGTCGAGGCGCAGATCGTGCATTTGATGCGCACGTAATTCCACAGCGTGCCGCAGAGCGAGCAGGCGCAGAAGCGCGTGCCATGCGCGCGCTCCCAGCCGACGACCATGGACGAAACGGGGGGCGCGCCACAGGCGGGACAGGCGCCGTCGCCGACCGGCACCAGCGCCTTGCCGTCGAGTTGGGCCGCGAGCCGCGCGAAATGAACCTGCAATGCGGCGGCGGCATAGACGTGGTCGGCAAGCTGTTCGACCGGAACCGAATCCGCGAGCACGTTGCGGATCAGCGCATCGCGGAGGGCGGCGTCGGCGTTCGCTACGCGCGCGAGCGCCGCCGCCGCGGCCTCGGGTTTTTTGATCGCCGCCGCGAGCTGCAACAGACGCTCGAAGACCGCGTCGAACTCGGCGCTTGCCGTGAAACGGTTGCGATCCAGGGGGGGCATGCCGAATTCTCGCGCGCGCGCGATCGCGTCCGCGGGCGGAAGTTCCGGCGCGGCGGCCCCTTCCTGCGCCTTGTGCTGCGCGTCGCAAAGGGCGGAGAGGAACAGAAGATAGGGCGCGAGCTGATGGCCGACGGCGAGCGCGGCGAAGCGCTGGGCGCGTTCCGCGAAGAGGCGGCTTGGATCTGGAAGCCGGACGAAGGGAGGTTCTGCAACCTCGCCGATCGGGACCGGATCGTGCCGGGGAGTGCCGGCCTTACTCATCACAATACCTCACGAACCACACGGGCCACGTGGCGGACAAAGTAGCCTGCCGGTTTCCCGGCAGGCAAGCATTCATTACGACTTGCGGCCGCCGGTGACGAGCTCGCGCAGCCATTTACGGTGGTGCCGCCAGGCCCAGCCGCCGGTCACCTGGCCGCGGGTCATGGCGCTAATGGTGCCACGCACCCAGATCGCGGCGTAGACGTGGACGATCCAGACGCAGATCGCCACCACCGCCGCGGTCGCATGCACGAGCACGGCGATGCGCTGCTGCTCGACCGTGAAGACGTTCGAGAAGTAGCGGTCCCAGATCATGATCCCGCTCGTGATCAGGACGACGATCAACGCCGACATCGACCAGAACACCATCTTCTGGCCGGCGTTGTATTTGCCGACTTCCGGGAGATTCTCTTCCTTATCCCGAAGCACGTCGGAAATCCGCGCGAGCCAGGTGTTGTCGGCGCCTTCCCACAAATTCGCCCGCCAGAAGCGGAGGAACAGGCCGCAGAAGCTGAAGAACAGCACCACGCCGATCCATGGATGGATGAAGCGGGTGAAGTCGCCGCCGCCGAAGAGATAGGTGAGGAAGAACAGCGACGGATGGAAGAGCGACAAGCCCGACAGCGCAAGAAGGACGAGGCTCGCCGCCGTGATCCAATGATTGATGCGGGCGCTGCCGGTGTAGCGGTCGACCGTCACCGGGTCGCCGCTTGCGTTCACCTTGTCGCCCGGCATCACATCATAGGGCTGGTACTTGCTCATGACGCCCGTCCTTTAGCGAGCTTCTTCGCATTCTCCTCGTCCTCGGGCTTGACCCGATTGGGACCGGAGATGACGTGGTGGAGAAGGCCGAAAGCCGCCGTGAGGCCGATGATGGCCATGCCGGCATATTTCGCGCCGCCCTTCCACAGATTGACGAGCGGAGAAATCCGCGGGTTGTTCGGAAGCCCCGCATAGATTTCCGGCTTGTCGGCGTGATGCAGCACATAGAAGACGTGGGTGCCGCCGACGCCGGGCGGATCGTAGATGCCGGCGTTGGCGTAGCCGCGCGACTTCAGGTCCTTGATGCGGCCTTCGGCGTGCTGGAGCATTTCCTCCTTGGTGCCGAAGACGATCGCGTGCGTGGGGCACGCCTTGGCGCAGGCGGGACCCTGGCCGACCGCGACGCGGTCGGAGCAGAGCGTGCACTTATAGGCCTTGTGATCGACCTTGGAGATGCGCGGGATGTTGAACGGACACCCCTTCACGCAATAGCCGCAGCCGATGCAGTTTTCGTGCACGAAGTCGACGATGCCGTTCGAGTACTGAACGATGGCGCCCGGCGAGGGGCAGGCCTTGAGGCAGCCCGGGTCCTCGCAATGCATGCAGCCGTCCTTGCGGATCAGCCATTCGAGATTGTTGGTCTCGGGATTGACCCACTCGGTGTAGCGCATGAGCGTGAACATGTCGGGCGTGAGGTCGTGCGGATTTTCGTAAACGCCGACATTCACGCCGACTTCGGTACGCTTGTCGTTCCACTCGAGGCAGGCTGCCTGGCAAGCCTTGCAGCCGATGCATTTCGAGACGTCGATGAGCTTCGCGATGGAAGTGAGCTTGCGCTCCGGCGGCGGAACGGTCGATGCCGACCGGCGCACCCAATCGCGTTCGGACAGATCGCTCTTCACGTCCTGGGTGGGCGGGTTGGGAAGTTCGAATTCAAATCGCATGATTCCCTCCCCTATGCCGTCGGCCCGACGATGGGCTCGATGTCGACCAGAAACGCCTTGTATTCCGGCGTCTCGATGTTGGCGTCGCCGACATAGGGCGTCAGCGAGTTCGGGCCGAAGCCCTTCTTCGCCACGCCCGTGAAGCCCCAATGCAGCGGGATGCCGACGATGTGCACCGTCTTGCCGTCGCAGTTAAGCGGGGCGATGCGCTTGGTGACGACGACCTTCGCCTTCACGGAGCCGCGGTTCGACCACACGCGCACCCAGCCGCCGGACTTGATGCCCTTTTCCTTGGCGAGTTCCTCGCCGATCTCGACGAAGAATTCGGGCTGCAGGGACGCGTTGATCTCGACGTGCTTGGTCCAGAAGTGGAAGTGCTCGGTGAGCCGGTAGGACGTCGCCGCATAGGGGAAGTCCTTGGCGTCGCCGAACTGCTCCATGTCGCCCTTGAACACGCGGGCGACCGGATTGCCTCTGATCTTCGGCGCGATCGGATTGGCGATCGGCGATTCGAACGGCTCGTAGTGAACCGGGAACGGCCCGTCGCGCATCAGACCGCGGGCGAAGAGCCGCGCGGTGCCTTCGGCGTTCATGATGAAGGGGCCGACGACATCCGGTTTCGCGGTGGGCGCGATGTCCGGAACGTCGTAGCCCGCCCATTTGGCGCCGTCCCACTCGATCAGCTTGCGGCTCGGATCCCACGCCTTGCCGGTGAGGTCCGCCGACGCACGATTGTAGAGAATGCGGCGGTTGACCGGCCACGAGAACGCCCATTTGGAATAGGCGCCGGTGTTGTCCGGGTCCGAGGTGTCGCGGCGGGCCATGTTGTTGCCCGCCTCGTTGAAGCAGCCGGAATAGATCCAGCAGGCGCAGGCGGTCTTGCCGTCGTCGCGAAGCGCGGCGAAGCTGACCAGTTGCTTGCCTTTTTGCAGCAAGAGCTTGGTCGGGTCGGTCGGATCCGGCACGTCCTCGAGCGCGGAACCATTCATTTCCCGCGCCAGCTCGCTCGCCGTCGGCTCGCCCGGATCCTTGTAGTTCCAGCTGAGGTTCAGAATCGGGTCGGCATAGGCGCCGCCCTCCTTCTGGTAGAGCGCCTTCAGCCGCTGATAGAGCTGGGCCATGATCCAGGTGTCTTTCCTGGCTTCGCCCGGCGGCGTGCCGCCGGCCCAGTGCCATTGCAGCCAGCGGCCGGAGTTCGTGGTCGAGCCCTCGTCTTCCGCGAAGCAGGTCGAGGGCAGTTGAATGACCTCGGTCTGGATCGAGGCGGTGTCGACGTCGTTGTACTCGCCGTGGTTCTCCCAAAACCGCGCCGTCTCGGTATCCAGCGGATCCATGATGACGAGGAATTTGAGCTTGGAGAGCGCCGCCGTGAGCTTCTTGCGGTTGGGGAACGACAGCAGCGGATTGAAGCCCTGGCAGAGGTAGCCGTTCACCTTGCCCTGGAACATGAGCTCGAAGACGCGGAGCACGTCGTATTGCGGGACGTCGAGCTTGGGCAGGTAATCATAGGCCCAATTGTTCTCGGCGGTCGCCGCCTCCCCCCACATCGATTTCTGGAAGCTGACAAAGAACTTCTTGTAGTTCTGCCAGTAGCTCATCTGGTCGGGCTTCAACGGCTTGAAGCCGCGCGTCGACATGTAGGTGTCGAGGCTCGCTTCCTTCTCCGTCGGCAGCGTCAGATAGCCGGGGATGAGGTTCGACATGAGCCCGAGGTCGGTCAGTCCTTGAATGTTGGAGTGACCGCGAAGCGCGTTCATGCCGCCGCCGCGCACGCCGATGTTGCCGAGGATCAACTGCAACATCGCCATGGTGCGGATGTTCTGCGAGCCCTTGGAATGCTGCGTCCAGCCAAGGGCGTACATCGAGGTCATGTACTTGTCCTTGGCCGAGGTCTCGCCGACCATCGCCGCGATCTTCGTGAACTTTTCCTTCGGCGTACCGCAGATGCGTTCGACCATTTCGGGCGTGTAGATCGAGACGTGCTGCTTCAGGAGGTTCCAGACGCAGCGCGGATTTTGCAGCGTCGCGTCGGAAACGACATAGCCGTCGGGACCGATTTCATAGTCCCAGGTCGACTTGTTGTAGTCGCGCTTGGTCTCGTCATAACCGGTGAAGAGACCGTCCTGGTAGGTGAAGCCTTCCTTCACGACATAGGTCGCGTTGGTGAAGGCCTTGGTGTAGTCCCACTGCACCTTGTCGTTGGTGATGCAGTAATTGATGAGGCCGTTCAGGAACGCGATGTCGGTTCCCTGCCGGATCGGCGCGTACATATCCGCGACCGACGCCGAGCGCGTGAAACGCGGGTCGACGACGATCAGCTTGGCGCCGCGATTGGCCTTCGCCTCGGTAACCCATTTGAAGCCGCAGGGATGTGCCTCTGCGGCATTGCCACCCATGATGATTACGAGATCCGTGTTCCGAATATCGGTCCACGAATTCGTCATCGCACCACGACCGAACGTTGGGCCCAGACTGGACACCGTGGGGCCGTGTCAGACCCTCGCTTGGTTATCGAACCCCAATATCCCGGCGCTGCGCACCACTTTATAGGTAGCCCACGCCGTTTCGTTGGTGCTCGCCGACGCCGCGAGGAAGCCGGTGGTCAGCCACCGGTTGACCGTGACGCCGTCGTTGTTCTTGGCGACGAAGTTCTTGTCGCGGTCGTCCTTCATCAGGCGGGCGACGCGATCGAGCGCTTCGTCCCACGACACCTGCTCGAACTTGTTCGAGCCGGGCTTGCGGATCATCGGATATTTGAGCCGCGTATCCGAATGGACGAAGTCGAGGAGAGCCGCGCCCTTCGGGCAGAGCGTGCCGCGATTGGTCGGATGGTCCGAGTCGCCTTCGATGTGGAAGATTTCGGCCTTCTCACCCTTCGACAGGTTGCCCTTCGAATACATGATGATGCCGCAGGCGACGGCGCAGTACGTACAGATATTGCGGGTTTCGGTGGTGCTTGCGAGCTTGAAGGGACGTATGGCCGCGGCATAAGCGACCTCTACATCTCCGAATCCAAGCGCCCCAAGCGATGTCCCGGCGAGACCCACGCCGGCGCCGACCAGAAATTGGCGCCGCGAGAGTTCCATGTTCATCGGCCTTCCTCCTGACCCTCTCCATATGAGAGGAACGAACGCAATTACGCGCCTCTGTTTTTAGGAAGTTCCGGCGTGCAGAACCGGTTCCCTTAAATTAGTACCATTCCAACTTGGTTTGAATTCCCTGTCAAACAAACAATTTCTTCTATCGCCGGTCGAGATCGTGACCGCGTCCGTGTGCACTGCAACAATGATCGCGCCGCAAATATTCAACTCATCGTCGGCCATTCGTAGCGGCCAATTGCGGAATCGCGAACAGGATCAGTGGGTGAGCGGTCGTTTGGCCCCCGAGGCCCAGGGCCGAGAGCTTGGAATAAAGAGCGTTCGGGCGCCTTCCCGCGTTTTGGCCGCGCCGCGCGCCTGGACTGAAAGGTTAGCAGCCATTCTTTGCGCTCGACGGCTTGAGCGGTGAAGGCAAAAGCCACGCGGCCCCCGGTGCTCGCCGTCGCCGGCGCGCGGCCTTAGGATCGCGGCGTGGAAGCAGCCCGGCACGAAACGGTGCTCGATTTGCGCGGCGTACGCTGCCCGCATGTGGTGCTGCGCGCGAAGACAGCGCTCCGCGACGTGCCGGTCGGCGGCGCGCTCGTGCTCGAATGCACCGATCCCCTGGTGGTGATCGACGTGCCGCATTTCGTGAACCAGACCGGGCACCGGATCGCAAGCTTTGATCAGCGCGGCGATCTCTATATCTATCGCATCATCAAGCAGAAGTGACTTTTGGTTTTCCGCGCGCGCTTGCCGGCGCGGAACTTTTTCCGCGCCCGCGCATTGCCGCTGCGACATTCCAGCACATTCCAACCAATGAGGCCCATCATGACGCGGATCACCATGCTTGCGGCGATGGCTTTGGCCGCAACGCTTTTTGCGAGCGCGCCGGCGCTCGCAATCCTCCCCGCCGCCGGTCAGCGGACCGCAAGGCAATTTGCCGGGCGATATGCGTTCGCCCACGAGCGGGGACGGCGGCTCCTATGCGCAAACCGGCGACGGCGGCAGATATGTGCAATTCAAGCAATCGCCGGTCGCGACCGGCCTCGATCTCAAAGGCCCGCCGCAGACTGAGGGGCCGTTCGCGGAATAAACGCGGATCGGAGTCCAAAATCGAAACGGCGAGCGCCAAGCGCTCGCCGTTGTTCGTCGAAGCGAAACTCCGCATTCAGCGCAGTTATTGTAAATCGCCGGCGACGCGCTTCACCCAATCGACATATTTCGAGACCCGGGTATAGATGCCGGGCTCGGTAGCGGAGCCGCAGCCGGCGCCGAAGCTGACGATGCCGACGAGGACCGGCTTGCCGTCGGGGGCTTTCATGAACAGCGGGCCGCCGCTATCGCCCTGGCAGGAGTCGGGCACCAGCGGATCGCCGAAGCGCAGCGGCGTGCCTACCGCGCAAATCATGTTGTCCGTGATCAGCGTGCCGGAACTTTTCTTCACCGAGTTCATGATCTCCTGCGTGGCGGCGCGCTTTTCGATCAAGTTGCGGATGCGGGCGCGGTCGGCCTCTGCGATCTTCAGCGAGACGAAGAAACTATCCTCGGTTTCGGTTTTGCGGCCGGCATTGGGAAGCGCCGCCAGATAGCCCTCGAACCCCCGCTGAAAGTAGTCGAGATAATTCTGGTTGCATTGTCCGCGATCGAAGAGCTGGGTCTGCGTCTCCAGAAGCTGCCGAGAGAGGTCCGCCGATTCGGTTTTTCCCCACCCGATGACCGTCACCGGCGTGTCGATCTTGGCAAGATCGGATTCGCGATCGGGATCGAGAAGCGAAATCGTGCCATATTTGGCCGACCAGGGCAGCCGCCGCAGATGCAGGAGGGCGATGTCGTTGTCCTGATCGCTCTGCCGATAATTTGCGTGGCCGTAGACGGCGTCGACGAGAATGCCGTTGCCCTGGCCATAGCGTTCCGAGCCGACAAAAACCGTGAACTGGTCGGGCACCATCAACGGGCCGCCCCTTCCCTCGAAAATGCAGTGCGCGGCGGTCAGCACCCAGGTTGCGTCGCCGATCAACGAGCCGCCGCAAAAGCCGGTGCTGCCGTCGCGCCAGCGAAGCCGGATCAGCGTCTGAAACGGATAAGCGCCGGGCCTCACCGGATGGCCGAGAATGATGCGCTGATTTTCGCGCATCGGTTTCGTCTCCTCCGCCGCGCACCATGCAGCCGAAGCGACGAGGCCAGCCGCCACGATCACTGCCTGGACCGATTTCGTCATCGCTGTCGCGCGGGTTCGATGCATTACCGGCCGCGGTCGTTCTGATCGCAGGAGTTAAACGGGATATCCATCGTGAGCGTGCATTCCTCGCCCACGCCCCGTCGCTGCATCGTCCGGCACATCTCGAGCGCCTTTTTCCGGGCCACGTCGAGATTAGGGTCCATGCCCCATCCGTAATTCATCGAGTTGCCGAAGGCCATGGCGACGCATTCCCGGTGCATGTCGGCAATGAGATCACAGCTTCGCTTGACCTGATCGCTGTGGGCCGCGTTCTGGCATTCTTCGAATGCTTTTTGGCGGGCGAGGTCCTTGCCGGCCCAGCTCGCGGAGTATCCGATGGCGACATCATCCGCGGTGATGCCCGCGACCAGCGCCCCTTCGGCGATCGCCGTCGACGATCCCGGCGCGGCGCCGATGATCGACAGTGCGACGACCGCAAATATATAGCGGAAGGAAAACACCTATCCCCTCCTGATGATGAACCCGCCCCCGAAAATCATCCGAATGCAACTATAAAAATCTACATGCGTCCATGGCAACGATATGGCCCACGCCCGGCTGAGGCAGGGCGCGGGGAACGGTCATCTCGTTTGGTTGTCGTGGTTGGCGCGGATGGCGCAAGCTGGCCAATTCGGGGGCCAATACCTATATAATGTGAAACGATTCCTTTTAGCTGACGCTCATACGTAAATTCTGGAGAAACTTAGATGAAGAATCGCGAGAATGTTCGCAATTCAGCCGAGGAAAAATTCAAGAAGAAGGAGACTCACCGCTTGGAGGGTCAGAAGGCCATGGCCGAGTACCTGGCGGTTCAGCGTTCTGTAGATGCGAACACCGCGCGGCTGAGAGCGCTTAGATTAGCGCGCGACAGCGCCGAAAAAGATGCCGCGAAGGTGGTGAAAAAGACGCCCCGTAAGACGTCTTGAATTAGCCGTTCTTTTCGTGCAAAAGCTCAAGTACCGGCGCTTTGGCGCCCCGCGGGCCGCGTGTCTGAAATCGAAATTCGTTAATTTCCGCCCGCTTTCACTCGTTACATCGACAACCCAGGTCGCGCGGGGAAGTCTCAATCCACCCCGCGATGAGCGGCGGCGGTCCTCGCGGATTCGCCGGCCCCTTTTCGCCTGACAGGAAGAACGTACCTTGACCTCATTCGACCAGCTCGGCCTCGCCGCGCCGTTGGCGCGCGCGCTCGCCGAAGAACAATATCTCACGCCCACGCCGATCCAGGCCGCGGCGATTCCGCATATACTCGCGGGCCGCGATCTCGTCGGCCTCGCCCAGACCGGCACCGGCAAGACCGCCGCCTTCGCACTGCCGATCCTGCATCAACTCGCGACGCGCCGTTTTCGCGTGGAGCCGCGGCACTGCCGGATACTCGTGCTGAGCCCGACCCGCGAGCTATCGACGCAGATTCTCGAAAGTTTCCGCACCTACGGCCGCCACGTGCGCCCGAGCACGGCGCTTGTCATCGGCGGCGTGCCCATCAATCGTCAGAACAAGGCGCTCGCGCATGGCGTCGAGGTTCTCGTCGCCACCCCCGGCCGCTTGCTCGATCTCACCCGTTCGCGGGCGGTGATGCTCGACCGCGTCGAGGTGCTGGTGCTCGACGAAGCCGACCGCATGCTCGACATGGGTTTCATCCATGATATTCGCGCAATCGTGGCGAAGCTTCCGCCGGCGCGCCAGACGCTGTTCTTCTCGGCGACCATGGCCGAGGAAGTCGAGCGACTCGCGGCCAAGCTGCTACGCGAGCCGGTGCACGTCGCCGTTACGCCGCCGGCCAAGACCGCCGATCGCATCGATCAGCGCGTAATCCACGTCGACCGCGGCGCAAAGCACGCGTTGCTCGCCGAGGTGCTGCGAAGCGAGCCGGTGGAACGAGCGCTCGTGTTCACGCGCACCAAACGCGGCGCCGACCGTGTCGCGCGTTCGCTCGCCGGTTTTGGCATTCATTCCGCCGCGATCCACGGCAACAAGTCACAGAGCCAACGCGAGCGAGCCCTCGCCGCTTTCCGAAACGGGCAAGTGCGTACGTTGGTGGCGACCGACATCGCCGCACGCGGCATCGACGTTGATGGCATCACGCACGTCATCAATTTCGAACTCCCAAACATTCCCGACAGCTACGTTCATCGCATCGGCCGTACCGCGCGGGCGGGGGCTGCGGGAGTTGCGATCTCTTTCTGCGATCACGATGAAAAACCGTTTCTGCGCGACATCGAGAAACTGATCCGCATGCCGATCGCGGCGGTCGATCGCCGCGGGAATGTGGTGACAGGACCGCGGAATGAGACGCCGCGGCCGCCGCATGCGAAGCAGACGAAGAAGAAGCGGCGGCGCGGACGCAATCGGCATGGCGGGGGCCACGCGGACGAAAACCGCCGGACGCCGACCGCGGGCGTTCAGTCCGGCCAACATCTCGACGGGGTCGCGTTCCTGCACCGCAACCATGATCGCCGGACTGGTCCGTCAAAGGACGAGCGCCGCGGCGCGCAATCGCAATAATGGAGCCGTCCACGAGGAGAACCGAATGCCCAAAGAGGAAATGCTCGAATTCGACGGCACGATCACCGAGGTTCTGCCCGACGGAAATTACCGCGTGAAGCTCGACAACGAGCACATGGTTCTCGCCTATCTTGCCGGCAAGATGAAGAAAAACCGGATCCGCACGCTCGCCGGTGACCGCGTGATCGTGGAGATGTCGCCCTACGATCTCGACCGCGGCCGCATCAGTTTTCGCCATAGAACCGGCCCGGCGGTTACGCCCGGTCAACGGCGGCGGAATTTCCGCCGGCACTGACCTCGAGATTCCTGCGTCGACTAGATGGAGAAGCGCTTTGTCCTCTCACCGGTACGCAATCGGCCAAACGGTTTATCTCACGCCAAACCGGTTTGATCGCTCCTCGGCGCGGAAGGGGCGCTTCACCGTCACCGGCCTGCTGCCGGAATCGCGGGGCGACTATCAATACAGGATCAAGAACGCCGGCGATTCACACGAGCGCGTTGCTTACGAAAGCGAGCTTCAGAAAATAACGGATTTCACCTAGCGCGCTTTCCGGCGCTCGATTGGTTGAACGATGACGATGCATCATCGGCCGCTGAAAGAAATTGCCGCGGAGATTCAGCGCGACTGGAAGCAGGTAGGCCCCGCGGCCAGGCGATATCTCGACGAGCTGCATAAGCTGGATGTTCCCGGCGAACGTTTCCATGCCGACTCAGGAATTGCCGTCGTCATTTATTTTCTGGCGAGCGCCAGATTGTGGCACGGACCCGCGGCAAGACGAATCAAGCTGGAGCTAAGGGAGATTGTGCGAATCTACCCGGTGACCTGAAATAGTGCAGCCTGGGTGCGCGATATGGCTTTGATCGCGGGCCGATATACTCTACCCTCCATGGCGTCGCTGCTTATTCGCCGCTGGCAGCAGATCAATTCCGACGTCGAGCGCCGATCTGGGTCAACGTCTTTGATCATGGAAAATAACCACGTAACGCCTGCTCTCGAAGCCGATGCTTGGCGGCAAATTCTCAACCGCTATCGCGAGCCGAGCGACACGCGCGCCGTTGCGGAACTTGCGATGACGGCACTTCCTCTGGCCGCGCTGTGGGTGGCCATTTGGGCCGGACTGCATTTCGGCCATTATTGGCTCTCGCTCCTGCTTACGGTGCCGGCCTCCGGCTTTCTCGTGCGCATGTTCATGATTCAGCACGATTGCGGCCATGGCTGCTTTTTCCGCTACCGTCACGCAAACGATTGGGTGGGGCGCGTCATCGGCGTTCTGACATTGACGCCCTACGACTATTGGCGGCGTACGCATGCGCTGCATCACGCGACCTCGGGCAATCTCGAGCGCCGCGGCATCGGGGACATCGAAACCCTCACCGTCGCCGAATATCGGGCGCTGTCATTCTGGGGGCGGCTGCGCTATCGCATCTACCGCCATCCGGTCGCGATGTTCGGTGTCGGCCCCGCTTACCTGTTTATCTTCGAACAGCGGCTGCCGATCGATCTGATGCGCGGCGGCTGGATGCCGTGGACGAGCGTCATGCTGACCAACGTCGCCATCGCCGCGATCTTCGGCTTGCTGATGTGGTTCGTCGGCGTCGGAACATTGCTGCTTGTGCATCTTCCGGTCGCCTTGATCGCGGGCTCAATCGGCGTCTGGCTGTTCTACGTGCAGCACCAGTTCGAGGAAACCCATTGGGCGCGCGGAACCGAATGGAATATGCCGGAGGCCGCCCTGCACGGCAGTTCGCACTATGACCTGCCGGCGGTGCTGCGCTGGTTCACGGCGAACATCGGCATGCATCACATCCACCACCTGTGCAGCCGCATTCCCTATTATCGGCTTCCCCGCGTGCTGCGCGACCATCCCGAACTGCGCGACATCGGCCGCCTGACCCTGTTGCAAAGCTTTCGTTGTGTACGCTTTGTGCTGTGGGACGAAACGCAGCGCCGGCTATTGTCCTTCCGCGACGCCCGAATGTCTCTTTGACCCGGCACTCGGATTTTATTGGATGAACTGACGATCGCGGATCGCCTCCGTTAATAGGTCCGCTCGTGGGTCAGAATCGCCGCGTAAATTATTGAGAGGATTTTCATATGACCCTTCTTCATCAGCCTGGCCGGCTTCCGCAAAAATTTACCGGCGTCTATTGGAGTGCGCGCGACGGCGAAGAATCCGTCGGCTGCGGCGTCACCCGCGAGGCGCTCGTCAAACTCGCGAGTGCGCGCGGCCTCGCGTCGCAGAATATCGAGGAGATCTATCTCACCTACCGGTCGGTCATTCAGGATCTCGCGTCGGCAAAATACGAGCGTCGCGAGCTCGAGCCCGACAAGCAGGTGCTCGTCAAGAAAACGGATCTCGGATTGGAGCCGAAGCGGGCTGCGTAGCAGCACCCGATGCGATTTCAATCGGGCGCGGTTAATGAAATGAGTCTGTCGCGACTACAAATTCGATGTCCGTTTTATCACAAAAAGCGGGCGCCCGACCGCCGTAACTGAATGTACTCTAGGTGCCAAAATCGATCGTGGTCATTCTTTGAAGGTGAATCAAGTTCGGACACCTCATGATGGCACGGCGATATTCCTTGCTATGGCCGCCGGGCGGCATTACCGATTCATCTCGGCTTATCGGCATTAGTGACCCTAGCCGGAAAGAGGCAGAACATGGACCGTCGTTCGCTTTTGCAAACCGCCGCCGTCCTGGCCACCGCCTCGACAGCAACCAGCGTCTTCGCGCAAGGTTCAGGTCCCCCCGCGGAGGCTAAGGGTACAGACGCGCTCCTGTTTCAGGATGACCCGCAGTTCTGGTACGAAACCGTCCGGCTATTCGGCGCGGCCGAGTACGGCGGCGCGTTGTTCGGCGAAGTCATCGCGATTGCGCAGAAGATCAAGTCGGGCGATTACGACAGCTGGTACGATTCGAACAATGCGTTCGCCGACCGCATCTCCGCGGAGGCAGAGACGCAACTCAAAAAGGGCCACGGAATCAGCGCGCGCGATGGCTTCCTGCGCGCCTCCAATTACTATCGCTCCTCTGAATTTTTTCTGCACGGCAACCCCGACGATCCGCGCGTGAAGCGCGCCTATGAGCGGTCGGTCGCCTGCTACAAGGCAGCGGCGGCGCTGTTCGCGCCGGCAATCGAGGCCGTGGAGATTCCCTACGAAGGCACGACGCTGCCGGGCTATTTCCACTCGCCCGATACATCAGGCCAGCCGCGCAAGACGCTGCTGGTCAACAACGGCTTCGATGGCTCGGCCGAGGAGATGCACTGGGGTCCGGCGCGCGCCGCGGTCGATCGCGGCTACAACGTGCTGGTGGTCGATGGGCCCGGCCAATTCGGCCCGGTGCATCGCCAAGGCCTGCACTTTCGTCCCGATTGGGAGAAGGTGGTGACCCCGATGGTCGACTTCGCGCTCAAGCGCACGGACGTCGACCCGCGCAAGATTGCGCTTCACGGAATCAGCTTCGGCGGCTATCTGGCACCGCGCGCTGCCGCGTTCGAGCATCGCCTCGCCGCTTGCATCGCGGACGACGGCATCTACGACTACGGCGCGGCACAGCTCGCCGGCATTCCCGATCAGGTCCGTGCGCAGGTTCTCGCGGCGCTTTCCGCGCCGAGCGCACCGCAGATCGACGCGCGCCTAGAGCAGGCGATGAAAACGAATAGCACCGCGCGCTGGACGTTCACGCACGGCATGTACGTGATGGGCGTGAAGACGCCGCGCGCCTATCTCGCGGCGACACAGGCCTATCATTTGCGCGACGGCATCGCGGAGCAGATCAAGTGCCCGACGCTGGTGTGCGAGGCTGAGAAGGATCTATTCTTCAGCGGCCAGGCGCAGCAGCTTTTCGACCACCTCACCTGCCCGAAGACGAAAATCAGATTCACCGACGCGGAAGGTGCGGGCGCGCATTGCGAGGTCGGCGCGAGCCGGCTTGCCTTGGCGCGGATGTATGACTGGCTTGATGAGACGCTCTCTTAGAGGCGTCGTGACTTCTGCTTTGGGTCATTAGCGGACATCCTGCGATGTTCGGGGTAGGTCCGCTTGACCCCCAATAACAGACGTCGCCAGTTTCGATCAACGTTTTGGCCTACGCAGATCGGCCAAGAACTGGTGCCCAGGGACAGAATCGAACTGCCGACACCGTGATTTTCAGTCACGTGCTCTACCAACTGAGCTACCTGGGCGCCGGGCCCGATAGCCGGGCCTTGTTGGCGCGGAGTTTATAGAAAGCCCGCCCTCGCCTGTCCAGAACGCGCGCCGCCGGAAAGCGCATATTCTTTTTCGAAAACCGGCTCCCGCTTCACGGGATCATGCTCGAAAATACGTCAATCCCCGGAGCGCGTGCCCTCGTCGCGCGGCGCCTCCCCGTCCTCGTCGTCGTCCTCCTTCACCGGAATGGCATAGACGCCCGCGAGCCAGCGATGCAGATCGATGTCGGCGCAGCGCTTGGAGCAGAACGGGCGAAATTCGTAGACCGCGGGCTTGCCGCATACCGGACAGGGCACCGCCGGCGCGATCGAATGTTCGGGGGCTGGTGGAACGTCAGGCATATTTCAAGGTAACGCCGCCATCGACGACGAGTTCAATGCCGGTGACATAGCGCGCCTCGTCGCTCGCAAGATACACCGCCGCCCACGCCACGTCCCAGGCATCGCCGCCGAAGCCCATCGGCACTTGTTTGGCGCGCACGCGCCACATCTCCTCGACATCGCCCTTGGCATAGGTTGCTGCGAGGCCCGCCGCCTTCTCCACCATCGGCGTCTGCATGAGGCCCGGCAGGATCGCGTTCACGCGAATCTTTTTCAGCGCGTATTCGACCGCGGTCGTGCGCGTGAGATGGCTGAGCGCCGCCTTGCTCGCGTAATAGGTGGAATAGGGCACGCCCGTGTAGCGGATCGCCGCGATCGAGGAGATGTTGATGATCGAGCCGCCGCCGGCTTTTTCCATCAGCGGGATCGCGTGCTTCATGGCGAGAAAGGCGCTTTTCAGATTCACCGCCATCACGCGATCCCATTCCTGTTCGGAAATCTCGACGACGCCGCCGACCTCGGCGATGCCCACATTGTTGTCGAGGATGTCGATCTTGCCATAGGCTTGGCGGCACGCCTCGACCATGGCCGCGACCTCGGCGGCTTTGGTGACGTCGGCCTTGTGGGCGCGCGCCTCGCCGCCTTCCTTCCGGATGAGCGCGGCGGTTTCCTCGGCGGCGGCGAGGTTGATATCGGCGCAGCAAACCTTCGCGCCTTCGCGCGCAAATGCGACCGCCGTCGCCTTGCCGTTGCCCCAACCGGGACCGATGGAGCCGGCGCCGACCACGAGCGCTACCTTGCCTTTCAGGCGATCAGGCATGTTTCTGCTCGCGCCGCGCGTCGCGTTCGCGCAGTTCCGTTTTCAGAATTTTCCCGTAATTGTTCTTCGGCAGCGCGTCGACGAAGACATAATCCTTCGGCCGCTTGAAGCGCGCGATGCGATCGAGGCAAAGCGTGTCGAGCTCTTTTGCGCTTGCTTCGCCCACGACATAGGCGACGACGATCTCGCCCCATTCGGCGTCCGGCCGGCCGATCACCGAAACTTCGCGAATCTTTTCGTGGGTGAGCAACACCTCCTCGACCTCGCGCGGATAAATGTTGGAGCCGCCGGAAATGATCATGTCCTTGGAGCGGTCCTTGAGCGTGAGATAGCCCTCGGCGTCGAAGACGCCGACATCGCCGGTGTGCAGCCAGCCGCCCTTGAGCGCGGATTCGCTCGCCTGCGGATTTTTCCAGTAACCCGCCATCACCACGTCGCCCTTGCAGAGAATTTCGCCGGGCGTGTCCGCGGGCAAGGCGCGATCCTCCGCGTCCGCAATCTTCACCTCGACGCAAGCGAAGGGCCTGCCGGCGGAGCCGAGCTTTTCCGCCCAGCGCGGGTGCTTGCGGTCGGCGATTTCGGATTTCGACAACAGCGTGATCGTCATCGGGCTCTCGCCCTGACCGTAGATTTGCGCGAAGCGATAGCCGAAGCGGTCGATCGCATTGCGCGCATCCTCCACATACATCGGCGCGCCGCCCCACACCATCGTGCGGATCGCCGTCGGATCGCAATCGGCGTTGCTCTCGACAAGGCGCTTGATCATGGTGGGGGCCGCGAACATCGACGGCCGCGTCCAGTGCGCGAAGAGCGAGAAAATTTCCTGCGGCTCGAAGGAGCCCGATTCCGGCACGACGTTCACGCCCAGGCGCCCGACATGCGGGATGGCGTAAAGCCCCGAGCCGTGGCTGAGGGGGGCGGCGTGCAAAATCGCGTCGCCGGGAACCAGCGGATCGACTTCGGCGGCATAGGCGTGGCTCGCCCAGGCGAGATTGCGGTGGGTGAGCATCGCGCCCTTGGGTTTGCCGGTGGTGCCGGAGGTATAGAAGAGCCAGGCGAGGTCGCCGCCCGCGCGCGGCTCGACCGGCACGGGATCGGCGGACAGGAGATTTTCGTATTCGCGGCTGCCGATCGTGACCAGGCGTTGCAAGCTCTTTGGCGCGTGCGGGGCGATTTCGCTTTCCAGATCCTTCGAGGCGAAACAGAAGCGGGCGCCGGAATGGTCGAGAATGTAGCCGAGCTCGGCGCCGTGCAGCTTGGCGTTGGCGGGCACCGCCGCCAACCCCGCGTGCCAGATGCCGAACATGACCGCGAGATAATCGGGATTGTTCTTGGAAGCGATCGCCACGCGATCGCCGGCCTGAAGGCCCGCCGCGCGCAACGCGCCCGCAATCCGCGCGGCGCGGTGTGCGAGCGCGCCGTAATCCATCACCACGCGCTTGCCGTACCCGATCGCGGGGGCGGCGGGATGCGCGCTTCCTGCGCGCGAAAGCCACAGCGCGAGATTCATGCCGCCTCCGGCTTTGGCTTTGCCTCAGGTCGGATTGACCCAGCCGAAATGTACCGGATAACCCTCGCCCGCCAAAAGCGCGATCGACTCATAAAGCGGCAGCCCCACCACGTTCGAATAGGAGCCCACGAGCTTGACCACGAAGGAGCCGGCAAGCCCCTGGATCGCGTAGCCGCCCGCCTTGTTCCGCCACTCGCCGGAGGCGAGATAATTTTCAATGTCCTCTTCCGAGAGCCGCTTGAAGCGGACGCGCGTCTCGACAAGCCGGGTGCGCACGGTGTCGTTCGGGGTGATCAGGCAGACGCCGGAATAAACCCGGTGCGTGCGGCCCGACAGAAGGCGCATGCAGGAGGCGGCTTCTTCGAGGAGCTCGGGCTTGGGCAGGATGCGGCGGCCGACCGAAACCACCGTATCGGCGGCAAGAATAAAGGCGCCTTTCAAATCATCGCGAACGCGGACGCGCTCCTGAGCCTTCAGCGCTTTTTCGCGCGCGAGCCGCACGGCGAGCGTGCGCGGCAGCTCGCCGCGCTCGGGCGTCTCGTCGATCTCCGCGGGCTCCAAGGAATCCGGATCGATTCCCGCCTGATTGACGAGCGAAAGCCGCCGCGGCGAACCGGAGGCAAGGACTAGTTTGGGCCGCCCCATCATCGGCATTTTTTTCAAGCGGCGCTACGCCGGCTTCCTCATTTGAAACGGTAGGTGATGCGGCCCTGGGTGAGATTAGGGCGTCATCTCGACAAGCACTTTATCTCCAGCGAGCACGCGATATCTCCGGCGAGCGCGCGATGCGGTTCTTGCGCATGCGGCCCCGCGGTGTGGGCGACAATCTCGTGATCGTTTTCGAGCTTAACGCGAAAGGCGGCGTTCGGGCGCAGCTCGGTCACGGTAGCGGGAAATTCCAGAAGTTCTTCCTTCGCCATCCTTACCTTGTTTGACGTGTAAAGCCCGGGCGGGCGCCAGCCCGCCAAATTCGGCGGGAAAACTAGCCGAAGCAGGCGCGAAAGGAAACTACCGCCAGGGCGCGCTAAACGGACCCGGCCGGCCGCCATTGCAGGCGCGCCTTGATGCGCCGCATGAGATCGTCGCGCGCGGCGCGATAGGCATCGAGCCGCTGTTCGCGGCTTCCTTCGACGGCGGTGGGATCGGGGATCGGCCAATATTCGACCTCGAAGGGAAGCCGGCGGGTGAGATCGAGCGCCTTGTGATGGGCCTCGGGCGAAAGGCTGACCACGAGATCGAAATTGAGCCCTTCATATTCCTCGATCTCATCGAGGGTCACGGGTTTGTGGCGCGACAGATCAATGCCGATCTCGTCCATGATCGTGGTGACGAACGGGTCGCGCTCTCCCTTCAGCACGCCCGCGGAGGCGACGTAAAGCGACTGGCCGAACAGATATTTGGCGAGCGCGGCCGCCATCGGCGAGCGCACCTGATTGTGCCCGCAGAGGAAGAGAACGGCCTGCGGCCTCGCCCCCGCCGCATCCGCCATCTTGCGCTCAGCCCTTCCAGTGCAGCGCGCAGATCAAGGTGAAGAGGCGGCGCGCGGTGTCGAAATCGACGGCGATCTTGTTTTTCAGGCGCTCGGTCAGAAGCTCGGAGCCTTCGTTGTGAAGTCCGCGGCGGCCCATATCGATCGCCTCGATCCTGGCGGCCGATTCCGTGCGGATCGCGGAATAATAGCTCTCGCACATGGTGAAGTAGTCCTTCACCACGCGGCGGAAGGGCGTGAGCGAGAGAAAGTGCGCGATGACCGGCTTGCCGTCGGGCGTCGTCACCTCGAACACAAGCCGCCGGTCGGCGATCGCGATCTTCAGCGCGTAAGGGCCGCCGTCGTCGCCGACGGGGGCAAAACTGTTTTCCTCCAACAAATCGTAGATCGCGACCGTGCGCTCATGCTCGACGTCGGGACTGGCGCGACCGATCGAGGCCTCGTCGAGGGTCACGGAGACGAGGCGCTTTTCGCTCATCTCAATCGCGCTTCAGGCGCACTTCGAGCGAGCGGGCATGCGCTTCGAGCCCCTCGGCGCGGCCGAGGGTGATTGCGGCCGGCGCGAGTTTTTCGAGTTGCGCGGGGCCGCATTTCAGGATCGACGTGCGCTTCATGAAATCGACGACGCTCAAGCCGGAGGCATAGCGCGCGGCGCGCGCGGTCGGCAGCACGTGGTTCGATCCGCCGACGTAATCGCCGATGGCTTCCGGCGTATTGGCGCCGATGAAAAGCGCGCCGGCGTTGCGAATGCGTGCCGCGAAGCCCTCGGCATCCGACGCGATGATCTCGCAGTGCTCCGGCGCCACGCGATCGATCAGCGCCGGCGCCTCGCTCATCTCGCGCACGAGAATGACCGCGCCAAAGTCGCGCCAGCTCGCGCCCGCGATTCCCGCGCGCGGCAGCGATTGCAATTGGCGCTCGACCGCGTGCTCGACGGCGGCAGCGAGTTTCTCGTCCGGCGTGAGCAGGATCGCTTGCGCCGCCGGATCGTGCTCGGCCTGCGCCAAAAGATCGGCGGCGATCCAGTCGGGATTGGCGCTCGCATCGGCGAGCACCAGAATTTCAGAAGGGCCCGCGATCGTGTCGATGCCGACCTTGCCGAAGACGAGACGCTTCGCCGCCGCCACATAGGCGTTGCCGGGCCCGACGATCTTGGCGACCGGCGCGATCGTTTCGGTGCCGTAGGCAAGCGCTGCGATCGCCTGCGCGCCGCCAATTCGATAGACTTCCGTGACACCCGCGAGCTTCGCCGCGGCGAGCACGAGCGGCGAAAGCTTGCCGTCGGGCGCGGGCACCGTGATCACGAGCCTTTCGACGCCGGCAATCTTCGCGGGCAGCGCGTTCATCAGCACCGACGACGGGTATGCCGCCGTTCCGCCGGGAACGTAAAGACCGACCGCCTCGATCGGCGTCCAGCGATGTCCGAGTTCGACGCCAAGCGCGTCGGTATAATGCAGATCCACCGGCAATTGGCGGCGGTGATGCGACTCGATCCGTTCCTGGGCGAACGCCAGCGCCTTTCGCGTGGCGGGGTCGATCGATGCGAGGGCCGCGTCAAGATCGGAAGAAGAAACCTTCATTCCGGTCTTGCCGAGGTCGACACGGTCGAACTTCCTCGAAAGCGCGATGAGGGCGCGATCGCCGTCTTTTTGCACCTCGGCGATGATCGCGCGCACGGCCGCGTCGATATCCTCGGCAGCCTCGCGTTTGGCCGCGAGAAAACGATCGAATTGGGCCGCGAAATCCTTGTCGCGCGTATTGAGCCGGATCGGCATAGTTCGTCTCTCTTCCCTATGCCTCGTGACGCGGACGCTTTTGCGTGGGCCAGGGAGGTCCGAGGTCCGAAAGCGCCGCCTCAAGACACTCGACTTCGAGCCTGATCGCCGCGTCACCCGAGAACAGAAGCGTGACCACGCCGGCAGGCGGCGCCTTCTCTTCGAATTCGACCGCCAGCAGGTTGACGACCGCGTCATGGGCGGCGAGGTCGACGTCGCGCGTCTTCGCGGCAAACACGCGTTCGAAGTGAACGCCGGTGCGGCGGCGAACGGGCCCCTCGCGCTCGCTGCCCGTCCAGTCGAAGCGGTTGAGCACCATGACGAAGCGCTTTTCGTCCGGCAGATACGCCATGTCACCCACCTTGGCGACGGCGTCCTGCAGAAGCGCCGACACGACGGCGAGGTCGTCGGCGTCGAAGGCGACGAGCTTGAGCGTGGCGCTTTTGTCCTTGGTCATCGATCAAAAGACCCGGTTTGCCCGCGCGGCATAGCGGCGCGGGACGGCGTTCGCAAGCGGCTCTTGAAAGGGGGTTAACCGGCGACGCGTTCGATCGCGGCCCCGCAACGGGCGAGCTTCTGCTCGAGCCGTTCGAAGCCGCGGTCGAGATGATAGACGCGGTGAACCATGGTCTCGCCCTCGCAGGCAAGCCCCGCGATCACGAGAGAAACGGAAGCGCGAAGATCAGTCGCCATGACCGGCGCGCCTTTCAGGCGCCCAACGCCCTCGATCGTCGCCGTGTCGCCATCGAGATGGATACGCGCTCCGAGACGGGCGAGTTCCTGCACGTGCATGAACCGGTTTTCGAAAATGGTTTCGGTGATCTTCGAGGTTCCCTTGGCGCGCGTCATCAGCGCCATGAGCTGGGCCTGCAGATCGGTCGGGAAACCGGGGAACGGAGCGGTCTCCACCTTGACCGGCGCGAGCCCGGCGCCATCGCGCTTCACGCGCAGGCCCTCATTGGTGAGGCTGATCTCGGCGCCCGCCTCGCGCAAAACGTCGATGGCGCTTTGCAGGAGTTCGGGCCGCGCGCCGGCAAGCACCACATCGCCGCCGGCCATCGCGGCCGCAATGGCATAGGTGCCGGTTTCGATTCGATCCGGCAGCACGGCATGGCGCGCCGCGCGCAAACGTTTCGCGCCCTGCACCTGGATGGTCTTGCTGCCGGCGCCCTGGATCTCGGCGCCCATCTTTTCGAGACAGGCGGCGACATCGGCGACTTCGGGCTCGCAAGCGGCGTTTTCGATGATCGTCTCGCCCGCGGCGAGCGAGGCCGTCATCAGCGCCGTGTGGGTGGCGCCGACCGAAACCTTGGAGAATGAAATGCGGGCACCCTTCAACCCGCGCTTTGCGCGCGCGAGCACGTAGCCTTCCTCGATGTCGATTTCGGCGCCGAGCGCGCGCATGACGTCGAGGTGGAAATCCACCGGCCGCGTGCCGATGGCGCAGCCGCCGGGCATCGAAACCTTCGCTTCGCCCATGCGCGCGACCAAGGGCCCGATCACCCAGAAGCTCGCCCGCATCTTCGAGACGAGATGATAGGGCGCGGTGGTGTCGACGATGTTCTTGGCGGAGAGCTCGAGCGTCTGGCCGGCGTTTTCGTTGTCGCCGGCGCGCTTGCCGCTGACCATGATGTCGACGCCGTGATTGCCGAGAATATGCTGGAGAAGGGCGACATCCGCGAGGCGGGGCACGTTATCGAGGATGAGCGTCTCCTCGGAGAGGAGACTCGCGATCATCAGGGGGAGCGCGGCGTTTTTCGCGCCGGAGATCGGGATGGATCCCTTCAGCGGCCGTCCGCCCTGCACCCGAATGCGATCCATCTCTTCCCCACGCGCGAAAGGAGGCGCGGCCCTTACTGTTTGCTGTTTAGCCGATAAGCCGGGACGAAATAAGGCGCAAAAACCTCAAGGCTGTTTTGAATGGGCGGCTGATGGAACCTCGGCCTCCGGGCGCTTTGCTTCCTCGCGGCCGCGGCTTTGGGTTTTGCGGCGCTTGAGATTTTCGCGTAGCGCCTTGGCGAGCCGCGCCGCGCGGCCGAGGTCATTCCGATTCGACGTCTTCGAAGCGTCATGCTCGCCCATCGGCTAGCCGTAGCGCCGCTTCCGATCGTTCGCAAGCCGCATTCCGGCTTGCGGCTCCCGGGCCTCCATGGCACTTAGCGCGTGCCAAGGCCTCTTTGTTTTGGCGGCGGCGTTCAATCCGGCTTGCTGGCGTAGCTCAGTGGTAGAGCACTCCCTTGGTAAGGGAGAGGTCGACAGTTCAATCCTGTCCGCCAGCACCATCTTCAATATACGGGCCTCTTTTGTAGATTGTGTTGCCTCGCCGGAGACTTGCGAGAGGAGGCCTTTTGTCACGGGACCGTCAATCGACTTGTTCCGGAATACCAAAATTCTGTCGTCTCCTTCCGCTATCAGCCTGCCGCCTCTCTCTCCCGTTCTTCTCCGTCAGTCACCAGAACCCCCACCATCGAGGATCACTCCCATGCGCGCCTTTCGATTTGTCATTGCGCTGATTGCCGCCGTCGCACTTGCCCAAGTTTCGGGCCCGGCGCTGGCGCAGGCCGTCAAACAGATTCAGCTCAGCGAGAAGCAAATTCAAAATCTCATCGCCGCGCAGAAGGAAATGTCGGCGATCATGCAGAAGATGCAGGGCGACAAGCCCGACCCCAAGCTGCAGGCGGAGCTCGACGCCACGGCGAAGAAATTCGGCTTTGCGGGTTTCGATGAATTCGACGGCGTCTCGGAAAACGTCGCGCTGATCATGACCTGCATCGATCCGAAGACCAAGGCCGTGAGCGAGCCGAAGGACGCCATTCAAAAACAGATCAACGAAATCAAAGCCGACAAATCGATTCCCGAGGCGCAGAAAAAGCAGATGCTCCAAGACCTGGAAGAAGCGCTGAAGACCGCGGAACCGATCAAATACAAGAGCAATATCGATCTCGTGCTGAAATATTACGACAAGATCGACAGCGCGATGCAATAAAGCCCGCGACAATCATCAAGGCGGCCGGCTTCCCGCCGGCCGCTTTTTTGCCGGCGGAAGATCAACGCTGTTTCAACAGGTCGCGGATCTCGGCGAGCAGCGTTTCCTGCTTCGAAGGCGGCGCGGGCTTCGCCGGCTCCGCCGCTTCCTGCCGCTTCAAATAGTTGATCCCTTTCACCACGATGAACAAGGCGCCCGCGATGATGAGGAAATTGAGCGCGATGGTCAGAAAGTTTCCATAGGCGAGCACCGCCCCCTGCTTTCTCGCTTCGGCGAGCGAATCCGCCGTCACCTTGGAGGTGAGCGGAACGAAGTAGTTGGTGAAATCGAGCCCGCCGGTGACCGCGCCCAGGACCGGCATGAACAGGTCGCCGACCAGCGACTCGACGATCTTGCCGAACGCGGCACCTATGATCACGCCGATGGCGAGATCAACGACATTGCCCTTCATCGCGAAGTCGCGAAATTCCTTCCACATTGCACGCCTCCCCTGGTCCTAATCCGCGCACGCGGCGCCGGCTGGGTTCGATTATGCATTGCCGCGGCGATCCTTCCAGAACGAAGGCTTGCCGCGGACGGCCTTGCCGCCATGGACAAGGCGGGCCCGCTATGGTCCTTTCTTTGAAAATTGCGCCATCCGAAAGCGCCATGGCTGTGGTGTAACGATGTTGCAGAGTTGGGCCGTCGTCGGCATCGCGCTCGCCTATATCGGCTTCCTGTTTGCCGTTGCGAGCTATGGCGACCGCGTGCGTTCCAACGCCGGGCAAGGACGCAGCCGCCCGCTGATCTACCCGCTGTCGCTCGCCGTCTATTGCACGTCGTGGACCTTCTTCGGCTCGGTGGGGCTTGCTTCCAAACAAGGCCTCGACTTTCTCACGATCTATATCGGGCCGGTCCTGATGATCGGCTTCTGCTATCCGCTGATCCTCAAGATCGTGCGGCTCGCGAAAGCCCAGAACATCACGTCGATCGCCGACTTCATCGCCGCGCGCTACGGCAAGAGCCAGGCCGTCGCGGTGATCGTCACGATCGTCGCCGTGATCGGCGCGGTTCCCTACATCGCGCTGCAGCTGAAGGCGGTTTCGGCCTCGCTCGTCACGATCCTCGGCCATGACCGCTTCGCGCTCGCCGAATTCACCGGCGACGTTCCGGTGGTGGGCGATATCGCTTTCCTCGTCGCCGTCACGATGGCCGCCTTCGCGGTCCTGTTCGGCACCCGCCATACCGACGCGACCGAGCACCAGGAAGGCCTGATGCTCGCGATCGCGACCGAGTCCGTCATCAAGCTCGTGGCGTTTCTCGTCGTCGGCATCTACATCACCTTCTTTTTGTTCGGCGGCCTGCGCGATCTTTGGGACAAGGCGGCAAGTCTCGGCGGCGTGCTCCCGACCTTCACGACCGGAATCGATCCCGCGAACTGGATCACGATGACGGTGCTGTCGTCGCTCTGCTTTCTTCTGCTGCCGCGGCAATTCCATGTGGCGGTCGTCGAGAATAACGGCGAGGAGGAACTGCAGCGCGCGACCTGGCTGTTCCCGCTCTACCTTCTCCTGATCAACCTCTTTGTGGTGCCGATCGCGGTTGCCGGCCTTTATCTCTTCCCGCAGGGCGCGGTCGACAGCGACATGTTCGTGCTCGCCCTTCCCCTGAGCGCGAGGGCCGACACGCTCGCGCTCTTCGCCTTCATCGGCGGGCTTTCAGCCGCGACCGCGATGGTCATCGTCGAAAGCGTCGCGGTCGCGATCATGGTCTCGAACGACATCATCGTGCCGGTCACGTTGTGGCTTCGCGGCGCCGGATCGGGCGCGCGCGCCGATATGGGCGCGACGCTGCTCACGGCGCGCCGCTTTTGCATCTTCGGCGTGCTCCTGCTCGCCTACCTCTATTATCACCTCGCGGGTGAAGGGCAGCTCGCGCAGATCGGCCTCCTCTCCTTCGCCGCAGTCGCGCAGTTCGGCCCGGCGTTTTTCGGCGGATTGTTCTGGCGGCGCGCGACCGCGCGCGGCGCGATCGCGGGACTCGCGATCGGCGCCGCCGTCTGGGCCTATACGCTGTTGCTGCCGAGCTTCGTCGCGTCCGGACTTCTCGACCACGCATTTCTCGATTTCGGCCCGCTCGGCATCGAGGCCTTGAAGCCGCAGGCGCTGTTCGGGCTGGACGCGGCGCCGCTGACGCACGGCGTGTTCTGGAGCCTCGGGCTCAATATCCTCGCCTTCGTCGCGGTTTCGCTGATGACTTCGGCGACCCCCATCGAACGCCTGCAAGCAAACGTCTTCGTCCGCTCGGAACATGCGCCAATCGCGCCGGCGTTCCGGCTCTGGCAGTCATCGGTTGCGGTCGAGGAATTGATTACCACGGTCGCACGCTATCTCGGCGAGGAACGGACACGGCGCTCGTTCGAGAACTTCGCGCAATCGCGCGGGACCACCCTCGATCCGAAACGCGAAGCCGACGCCCATGTGCTGCGCTACGCCGAGCACCTCCTCGCCTCGGCCATCGGGGCGGCTTCGTCCCGGCTCGTGCTTTCGATCCTCCTGCGCAAGAAAAGCGTTTCCACCAACGCGGCGCTGAAGCTCCTCGACGATGCTTCCGCCGCGATCCAATACAACCGCGAGATTTTGCAGACCGCGCTCGACCACGTGCGGCAGGGAATCGCGGTGTTCGACAAGAACCTGCAGCTCGTGCACTGGAACCGTCATTTCGGCGAAATGCTCGATCTCGCGCCGCATTTCGTCCGAGACGGCGTCGGGCTCGACGAAATCCTGCGCAAGAGCGCCGAGCGCGGCGATTTCGGCGAAGGCGACGTCGATGAGCTCGTGGCCGAGCGGCTCGATCGCTATGTCACCCGCACCGAGACGTTCCAGGAGCGCCTGCCGCTGCACGGGGTCGTGATCGAAGTGCGGTCGAATCGCATGCCCGACGGCGGCATCGTCGTCACCCATACGGACATCACGCCCGCGGTCGAGGCGGCGCAAACGCTCGAGCGCGTCAACGAAAATCTCGAACGCCGCGTGCGCGAGCGAACCGAGGAGCTGGCGCGGGCGAAAGCCGAGGCCGACGAGGCCAACATCTCGAAGACGCGCTTTCTCGCCGCCGCCAGCCACGACATTCTGCAGCCGCTGAACGCGGCGCGGCTTTACGCCACGAGTCTCGTCGAGCGCGAGCGCGGCGGCGAGGAAGCGCGGCTCGCCGCCAATGTCGACGCCTCGCTCGAAGCGGTCGAGGAGATCCTGATCACGCTCCTCGATATTTCCCGCCTCGATACCGGCGCGCTGCAGCCCGATTTTAGCAATTTCCGCATCAACGATATTCTGAGCCAGCTCGAGGTCGAGTTCGCGCCGCTTGCCGCCGAGAAGGGGCTGAAGCTCACTTTCATGCCTTGCTCGCTTGCGGTTCGATCCGACCGCAGGTTGTTGCGGCGGCTGTTGCAGAACCTGGTCTCGAACGCGATCAAATACACGCCCGCAGGGCGGGTCCTCGTCGGCTGCCGGCGCCGGCGCGGAAGACTACGCATCGAGGTTGTCGACACCGGGCTCGGCATTCCGGCCGGCAAGCAGAAGACCGTGTTCAAGGAATTCCAGCGCCTCGATCAGGGCGCGCGCGCCGCCCGCGGGCTCGGGCTCGGGCTTTCCATCGTCGAACGCATCGCCCGCATCCTCGATCACAAAATCAAGCTGCGCTCGGCGCGCGGAGAGGGCTCGACCTTCTCGGTTGAAATCCCGACCGCGAGCGCCGCAGCACCCGCGGGCATCATGCCGAAGCCCGCGGCGCGGCCGGTCACTCCGCTCGATACCACCGTCGTGCTCTGCATCGAAAACGAACCGCAAGTGCTCGACGGCATGAAGACGCTGCTCGGCGGCTGGGGCTGCCATGTGCTCGCCGCGGCCGACCTCAGGGGCGCGCTTGCGATGCTGCGCGAACGCCCCGACGTTCTCCTCGTGGACTATCACCTCGACGAGGGGAACGGCATCGATGCGGTCGCGGGCTTGCGCGCCGCGCTCGGCGAGGAATCGCCGGCGGCGTTGATTACCGCCGACCGCAGTCCCGGCGTGCGCGAGCAAGCGCGCGCGAAGAACATTCAGGTGATTCACAAGCCGCTGAAGCCCGCGGCCTTGCGCGCGTTTCTCGCGCAATGGCGCGTTTCGCGCCCCGCCGCCGAGTGAATTTCAAATAATTCCGGCTGCCGTCAGTTGACCGGCCGCGACCATTGGCCGGCCTCGATCTTCGAGGCGGCGATGACGGCCTGCGTGCGGCTTTCGACCCCGAGCTTTTGTAGGATTGCCGAGACGTGCGCCTTCACGGTCGCTTCCGAGACGCCGAGCTCATAGGCGATCTGCTTGTTCAGGAGCCCCTCGGACAACATCATCAAGACGCGCACCTGTTGCGGCGTCAGCGTCGACAGTTTCGCCACGAGATCGCGGGTATCGTCCTCGGTGGCGATCGAAAGGTCGACGTCGGGCGGCGTCCACACGCCGCCTTCAAGCACCTGCCGGATGGCGCTCCGCATCTGATCGATGCTGAGCGTCTTCGGCAGGAAGCCGGAAGCGCCGAATTCCATGCAGCGGCGGATCACGTCGGCTTCTTCGGTCGCCGACACGATCACCACCGGCACGCCGGGAAACTGCGCGCGAAGATAAAGAAGCCCCGAGAAGCCGCGCACGCCAGGCATGGCAAGGTCGAGAAGCACGAGGTCGATGTCGCTCTCGCGTTCAAGCAACGCCTGCAGGTCCTCGAAGCCGCCGGCTTCGAAGATGCGCGCGCCGCCGAACTGATTGCCCACCGCTTCTTTCAGCGCGCCGCGAAAGAGTGGGTGATCGTCGGCAATCACGAAGCGGTAGGACGCGGAGGATTCCACGGCATCTCTCTTGGAAACGTCGCCCGGCTGCAACGAGGTCATGACCGATGTTCCGCCGTCCGGAACGGGATTGCAAGTCTCCAGCTGCGAAGAAGCCCGGGCAGCAACTTACGTTCGTTTCTGCTCATTTTCCCGCTGCAAATTCTCGATCATGCCCATGAAGCGGCGAAAGACGCCCTCGAAGAATTTCATGACGCGATCGACATCGGCGTCGCTCGGCAATTTGAGATCGCCGCCCGGGCGCCGTCCGAGTTCGGCTTCCAAGCTCGCGACCCTCTCCTGCAGGCGGGCGATTTCCTTCTCATAGGCGGCGCGATCGTCGGCCGTAGCCTCGCAGGTCCAGCCGTCGCCCTTCTGGCGGCAGAGCGAAACCTGGCCGGTGCGCGTATCGAGCCTGAGCACGCCGTCGGCGACCGGGCTCATGGTGTAGCGGCCGTTCTCGCTCTCGGGCACGGCTTTGGATGAAGGCGTCTGCGCGAATGCCGCCGGAGCAACAGCGCAAGCGAGCAAGAACAAAAGCAACAGCCGGAATCGGGCCATGATCCGCCCTCCGCGGTATCGGACCGTCCCCATATACGCCGCCGGCCTGAAGGCCGCCAGCGGCTTACGCCGCCTTCTGCTTTTCCGCCGGCTTCTGGAAGCGGCCGTAGAAAGTCTCGCCGCGCGCGGCCATGTCGTTGAGGAGCGCGTTCGGCTTGAAGCGGTCGCCATATTTGCCGGCGAGCTTGTTGCAAAGCTTCACGAACTCCTTGACGCCCATGAAATCGATGTAGGAGAGCGGGCCGCCGGTGAACGGCGCGTAGCCGAAGCCGAGAATGCCGCCGACATCGGCGTCGCGCATGTCGGTGATCACGCCCTCCTCGACGCAGCGCGCGGTTTCGAGCGCCTGGATCGCCAGGAAGCGCGCTTTTAATTCATCGACATCGAAGGCTTCGCCCGGCTTCGGCGCGCCGACGATCTCGGGAATGCCGGGCCACAGGCGCTTCGGTCCGTTCTCCGGATAGTCGTAGAAGCCCTTGCCGTTCTTGCGGCCGTAGCGGCCGCGCTTGACGACCATCTCCTCCAGCAACTTTTCCTGACGCGGATCGATGACCGAAGCGCCAAGGTCGTTCTTGGTCGCCTGCAGGATTTTCCAGGCGAGATCCACGGCCACCTCGTCGTTGAGCGACAAGGGGCCTACGGGCATGCCGGCCATGCGGCCGACATTCTCGACCATCGCCGCCGGCGCGCCGTCGGTGAGCATCAAATGCCCCTCGCGGATATAGGTGCCGACCACGCGCGAGGTGTAGAAGCCGCGCGAATCGTTGACGACGATCGGCGTTTTCTTGATGGCGCGGACGTAGTCGAGCGCCCTCGCGATCGCCTCGTCGCCGGTTTTCTTGCCCTTGATCACCTCGACGAGCATCATCTTGTCGACCGGCGAGAAGAAGTGGATGCCGACGAAATGGTCGGGCCGCTTTGAAATCTCGGCGAGCGAACTGATCGGCAGCGTCGAGGTGTTGGACCCGTAAATCACGTCGGGGGCGATGACCGCCTCGGCCTTGGCGATCACGTCTGCCTTGATCTTGCGATCCTCGAACACCGCCTCGACGACGAGATCGACGCCCGCAATATCGGAATAATCCGCCGTGGTCTGGATGCGCGCGAGCAGCGCGTCGCGGTCTTCGGCCCTGGCGCGGCCCTTGGCGATCTGATCGGACATGAGCTTCTGCGAAAGCTGCTTGCCGCGCTCGGCCGATTCCTTGTCGCGGTCGAGGAGCACGACGTCGATTCCCGCCTGCGCGGTGACGTAAGCAATGCCCGCGCCCATGAATCCGGCGCCCAAGATTGCGACCTTGTTGATCTTCTTCGCCGGCACGTTTTGCGGCCGCCGCGCGCCCTTGTTCAATTCCTGCATCGACAGGAACAGCGTGCGAATCATCGCCTTCGCTTCCTTCGAACGCAGGATATTGACGAAATAGCGCGATTCGACCTTCAGCGCCGCGTCCATCGGCAACTGCAGGCCTTCGAACACGCATTTCAGAATGGCTTTGACCGCCGGATAGTTGTCGTAGGTTTCGCGGCGATAGATGGCATTGGCGGGCGGCCAGGTCATCATGCCGCCCTTCGAGAATACCGGGCCGCTCGGCAGCTTGAAGCCGTCGATGTCCCAGGGCTGCACACCCTTGCCGCCGCCTTTGATCCAGGCCTTGGCGCTTTCGATCAGCTTGTCGGCGGGCACGACCTCGTCGATCAGTTTCATGTCCTTCGCCTTCTGCACGCGAAGCTGCTCGCCGCGGAAGAGGAACTGCAACGCGTCGGTGGTCTGGATCATGCGCGGCACGCGCTGGGTGCCGCCGCCGCCGGGGAAGAGGCCGACCTTCACTTCCGGAAGGCCAATGCGCGACTTCGAATTGTCGGCGGCTATCCGACGATGGCAGGCGAGCGCGAGCTCGAAGGCGCCGCCCATGCAGGTGCCGTTGATCGCCGCGACCCACGGCTTGCCGCATTTTTCGAGCTTGCGGAAGGTGAGCGAAAGCTTGCGCGACTCGTCGAAGAAAACCTGCATCGCCGCCTGCTCGCCCTTCGCCCTGGCGATCTCGCCGAGCGTTTTGCCGAGGCCTTGCAGCATGGACAGGTCAGCGCCGCCGGAGAACGTATCCTTGCCGGAGGTGACGACCACGCCCTTGATCGCGGCGTCGCTCGCCACCTTGTCGACGATCGCCGACAATTCCTCGGTGACGCTCTGGTCGATGACATTCATCGACTTGCCGGGCATGTCCCAGGTGACGAGCGCAATCCCGTCGGCGTCGACGTCGAATTTGAAATTCTTGTAGCTCATGGCAATCCCCGCCTGTGCGAACCGTGAAGAAAGGCCCGCGCGAGAACGCGGGCCTCGAATGTCGTGTCAGACGCGCTCGATGATCGTCGCCGTGCCCATGCCGGCGCCGATGCAGAGCGTGACGAGCGCGGTTTCCTTATTGGTGCGCTCCAGCTCGTCGAGCACGGTGCCGAGGATCATCGCGCCGGTGGCGCCGAGCGGATGGCCCATGGCGATGGCGCCGCCGTTGACGTTGATCTTGTCTTTGTCGATGCCGAAGTGCTGCATGAAGCGCAGCACCACCGCGGCGAAGGCCTCGTTCAGTTCGAACAGATCGATGTCCGAGAGCTTCATCTTCGCCTTTTCGAGCACGCGTTCGGTGACGTCGATGGGGCCGGTGAGCATCAGCGCCGGATCGGAACCGATCGAAGCGAACTGATGGATGCGCGCGCGCGGCTTCTTGCCGAGCGCCTTGCCCGCTTCCTTCGAGCCAATCAAGACGGCGGCGGCGCCGTCGACGATGCCGGAAGAATTACCCGGGTGATGCACATGCTTGACGTATTCGACATCGGGATGCGCTTGCACCGCGACCGCGTCGAAGCCGCCGAACTCGCCCATCTGTACGAAGGAGGGCTTCAGGCTCGCAAGCGACTGCATGTTGGTCTCAGGCCGCATATGCTCGTCCTTCACCAGGATCGGCAGGCCGTTCACGTCGTTGACCGAAATGACCGAATTTGCGAAGCGCTTTTCTTCCCAGGCTTTCGCCGCGCGCTTCTGGCTCATCACCGCGTACTCGTCGACGTCGTCGCGGGAGAAGCCGTATTTCGTCGCAATGAGGTCGGCCGAGACGCCTTGCGGCATGAAGTAGGACTTGATCGCGATCGACGGATCCATCGGCCAGGCGCCGCCGGAGGCGCCGATGCCGACGCGCGACATCGATTCCACGCCGCCGCCAATGGTGAGTTCCTTGGCGCCGGACATGACTTCTGCCGCGGCGAAATTCACGGCTTCGAGGCCCGAGGCGCAGAAGCGGTTGATCTGGATGCCCGGCACTTCCTTGCCGTAGTCGGCGGCGATCGCCGCGACGCGGGCAATGTCGCTGCCGGCCTCGCCCACGGGATCGACGCAGCCGAGCACGACGTCCTCGATGAGTTTCGGATCAAATTTATTGCGCTCCTTGATCGCGACCAACGCCTGGCGCGCGAGTTCGAGCGTCGTGCATTCGTGCAAGGCGCCGTCGCTCTTGCCGCGGCCGCGCGGGGTGCGCACGTGATCGTAGATGAAGGCGTCGCGCGCGAGCTTCGTCGCGGCGCCGCCATTCGATTTTTTCACGACCGATTTGGCTTTCGCCTTGCCGGGTCTTTTCTTCGACTTTGCCATTTCAGAATGCCTCCGCTGGGAGTTCCATGAGGCTGCCGGCGCCCGCCTGGATGCGCGCGAGATGCGCGGCGGTTTCGGGCAGCATGCGTTCCATGAAGAATTTTCCGGTCACGAGCTTGCTATCCATGCGCGGGCCCGCGCCATTGCCGTTCTTTTTCTGCGCAAGCGCCGCTTTCACTATCTGGGCCCACATATAGCCGAGCGCAACCAGGCCGAAGAGGTGCATGAAATCGTAGGAGCCGGCACCCGCATTGTCGGGCTTGGCCATTGCGTTCTGCATGAACCACATCGAGGCCTGTTGCAGATGGCCGAGGGCGTTCGCGAGCGGCGCGACATAGGGCTTCATCTCGTCGCTCGAATTTTCCTTCACGAAGGCGGACACCTCGTTGAAGAAGGTCATCAGCGCGCGGCCGCCGTCCTTGGGCAATTTGCGGCCGACGAGGTCGAGCGCCTGGATGCCGTTGGCGCCCTCGTAAATCATGGCGATGCGGGCATCGCGCACGAACTGCTCCATGCCGTGCTCTTGAATGTAGCCGTGGCCGCCGAACACCTGCTGCGCCAGCACCGCATTCTCGAAGCCCTTGTCGGTGAAGACGCCTTTGATCACGGGCGTGATCAGGCCCATGTGATCGTCGGCCGCCTGGCGGGTTTTCTCGTCGTCGGATTGCAGCGCGACGTCGCCCTTGAGCGCCGTCCACAGCATCAGCGCGCGCGCCGCCTCATTGAAGGCGCGCATGGTCATCAGCATGCGGCGGATGTCGGGATGCACGATGATCGGATCGGCGGGCTTGTCCGGCGCCTTGACGCCGGAGATCGAACGGCCCTGCAGGCGATCCTTGGCGTATTGGGCGGCGTTCTGATAGGCGACCTCGGAGAGCGCCAGCCCCTGGATGCCGACGCCGAGGCGCGCCTCATTCATCATCACGAACATCGCGTTCAAGCCGCGGTTCGCCTCGCCCACGAGCCAGCCGGTGGCGTTGTCATAGTTGATGACGCAGGTCGAATTGCCGTGAATGCCCATCTTTTCCTCGATGGAGCCGCAGCTGACGCCGTTCGGTCCGCCGACCGAGCCGTCGGCCTTGACGGCGAGCTTCGGCGTCACGAACAGCGAGATGCCCTTGACGCCTTCGGGCGCGCCTTCGATGCGCGCGAGCACAAGGTGGACGATGTTCTTGGCAAGGTCATGCTCGCCGGCAGAAATAAAAATCTTGGTGCCGGAAATCTTGTAGCTGCCGTCCTTCTGCGGCACCGCCTTGGTGCGGATCTGGCCGAGATCGGTGCCGCATTGCGGCTCGGTGAGGTTCATGGTGCCCGACCACTCGCCGGACGCGAGCTTCGGCAGATATGTTTTCTTCTGCTCGTCATTGCCGTGGATCGCGAGCGCGCGATAAGCGCCCTTCGACAGCCCCGGATACATGCCGAAGGCCATGTTGGCGGCGGAAACGAATTCGTTCATGGCGGCGTCGACCGTGTGCGGCAGACCCTGGCCGCCATATTGCGTTTCGGCGGAAAGCCCGATCCAGCCGCCTTCGGCCATTTGCTTGTAAGCTTCCTTGAAGCCTTTCGGCGTCGTCACCGAACCGTCGGCGTTGCGCTTGCAGCCTTCCTTGTCGCCGACGCGGTTCAAGGGTTGCAGCACCTCCTCGCAGAACTTTCCGCCTTCGGAGAGAATGGCGCTGAGCGTGTCGAGGTTGGCGTCGGCGAAGCCCGGCAGGTTGTCGTAGCGCTCGATGTGAAAGACATCCTTCAGGAGAAAGAGGACATCGTCGACGGGCGCTTTATAACTTGGCATGGTCCCCTCCGGTTCGCGGCTATCCGCGCGCGGCGACTTTCTTGGCGATATGGTCGCTCGCGCGCTGCAGTTCGGCGATCGCGCGATCCAAATGCTGACGCTGGGATTTCAGGCGCTCGATCTGGTCGTGAAAGCGCTCGAGCGCGACCTTGAGCTGCGTCGCCTGGCCGTCGCCGAGATCGTAAAGGTCGAGCATGGCGCGAATCTCGTCGAGTGAAAAGCCGACGCACTTGCCCATGATCGCAAGCTTCAGCCGCGCCCGGTCGCGCCGGTTGTAGATGCGTTCCTGGCCCTCGCGGCGGGGCGCGAGCAAGCCGCGCTCTTCATAGAAGCGAAGGGTACGGGCGGTGACGTCGAATTCGCGCGAAAGGTCGCGGATCGAGAAGGTGTCGCGGTCAGCGCGCGTCCCCCAAACGTCAGGGTCGAAGCCTTCCACGAGGTTCGGCGCGTCCTTGCGCCGCTTGCTGTCGCCGACGGCGTCGGTGTTCCCGCGCATGGTTTCCTCCCGAGCGCGAGGAGCTCTATATAGCAGTTTACGTAAACGTCAACTTCTTTCGAACCCCCCGCCCGATCACTTCTTTATGCGGCGATGAGAGCGGGTTTTAACCCCCCATTTACCCTGCGAATGAAAGGTTACGGCTGAGGGAGCGTTGCTCATCGCCGATTCCGTGCACACGGCCCCGCGCTCCCGATCGGAACCGTCGAATGACCGCAAGTGTCCCGTGGAGCGTCAACGCGGTGGAGCCCGATACCTGGGCCACGGCCCGGGAGGCCGCCCGCCGTTCCGGTCTTTCGGTCGGCGAATGGCTGGAAGCGGCGATCCGCGAAACCGCGAGCGGCGCGGAATCGCCCCGCGGCTCGCATCACCGCCGCCCGGAGGCGAACCGCCTCGAGCAACGGCTCGACGATATTTCCGACCGGCTCGATCATTTCATGCGGCACGAGCCGCGCGAGCGCGGCGACAGAAGCCGCGAGCGTGAGAGCGGGCTTGCGCATTCGGTCGACGCCCTCACCCAGCGGATCGAAACATTGATCGGCGACGTCCGCGCGGGCGACCAGGGCACGCCGCATCACATCAAGACCGCGATCGACCGGCTGGACAGCCGGATTGAATCGCTATTCACGCAGAACCGGTCGGTGGCCGCCGCGCGCGAGCCCGAAATTGAACGCAGGCTCTCCGACATTGCGCGCACCGTCGAAACGATGAGCCGGCGCATCGAGCAGGAAAACGCACGCCACGCGGCGCCCTCGATTTCTCCTTCGATCGCCGAACTTGATGCGGCGATCGCCGAGATCACGATCCGGCAGGCGGCGCTCGACCAGGGCGTGTCGAGCGGCGATCTCGAGCAGCGGTTGGCTGCGATCGACGCGCGCTTCGGGCTCAGCCGGCGTGCGGGACCGGATCTTTCGAATCTCGAGCACCAGCTCAAGACCATGGCCGACGAAATGCAGGCGCTCCGGCGCGCGAGCGTGCAGGCCGATTCCATCGAGACCGTGCGGCGCGAGGTCGCCGAGCTTTCGCGCACGCTTGCGGAACTTGCGCCGCGGCGTGCGATCGAGACGCTGGAGCGCACGATCGAGGCGCTCGCCCGCCGCATTGACCGCGTTTCCTTCGCGCATGCGGACGGGAGTGCCACCGAAATCATCGAGGCGCTGAAGGAAATCCACGGCTCGCTCGCCAATGTGCGTCCGGCCGAGAATTTCGCCGCCGTCGAGCAGGATTTGCAGGCGCTTTCGGGCAAGCTCGATCAGCTCAATGCGCGCACCATCGACGGCGCCACCATCGACCGCCTGCAATCGCAGGCTGCGGAAATCCGCGAGCTCGTTTCGAATGCGCTTCCGAGCGAGGCGATGAAATCGCTCGTGAGCCAGATCGAGACGCTGACCCACCGGTTCGAAAACCCGCCGGCCGCTTCCAATGACGGCGCGGTGCTCGACGTCGTGAGCGCTTTGGAGCGGCGCATCGACGCCTTCGCCGAACGGGTGGAGTCGGCGGCGCGAGAGCCCGCGGGCGGAGCCGTGCTCGACGATATCCGGCAGCGGCTCGAACAGATCGAAGGCGCGCTTGAGCGCGGCGACCGCGGCGAGCCGGGCGGCCTAGAGACTACGATGAAGAGCCTCGTCGACAAGCTCGCGGCGGCGGAGATGAAGCTTGCTAGCGTCGGCAATCTCGAGCGGGGCCTCAACGATCTCTTCGGCCAAATTCGCGAAGTGCGCGCGAATGCGATTGACGTCGCCGAACGGGCCGCGCGCCCGGCTTCGCCCGTGTCCGCGAAACCGGCCGAGCCGGAGGCAAAAATTCCACCCACGCCGCGCGTTACCGAGATGCGGCAAGAGGCGGTGTCGCCGCCGATCGCGCCCGCGATCCGCGCGGTGCCGCGTCCGATTGCGGGCGATCCGGAAACCGCTTCCGTCACCAGCGCCAGCGAAGAAGGCGGCGATTATCCGCTGGAGCCGGGTTCCGGCTCGCCGCATCCGCGTGGCACGCAAAGTGCCGCCCAGCGCATCGCGCAATCAGAGGCCGCCCTCGGTGGAATCGTGTCGAAGCTGCCCGAGAGCGCGGTCATGCGGACGTCCGATTTCATCGCCGCCGCAAGGCGCGCCGCGCAAGCAGCGGCCGCCGAGCAGACGGCACCCGCCGCCGGCTCGAAGGACGTGAAGGCCAAGGCCGAGGGCAAGCCCGGCCGCACGCGGGCATTGTTTATCGGGCTCGTGGCGGTGCTTTTGATCTTCGGCGTCGTGCGTTTCGGCGGCGCCTTGATGCCGCACTTCTTCCACGATGAAGCGCCGTCTACCGAGACGCCGCAGGTCGAGCCCGAACCGAAGGCAGAGCCCGCGCCGAGGACGGAGCCGGCGCCGGTCGACAAGCAATCGGCACTTCCCGCCACGCAAGAGCCCGCGATCGTGAGCGCCCCGCCGTCGGGGGTCATCGGCCGCGCGCCGGCGGCGAGCCTGCTCGCGAAGCCCGAGACCGAACCCGAGGCGACCGGCTCGATCAAAACCGCGAAACCCGCGAAAACCGCGAACGCGCCGGAGAGCAAGGAGACGCCTCCACGCGCCCCCGCGGAGCTTCCGGCCACGATCGGAACGCCCGCCCTGCGCGCGGCGGCGATCGCCGCCGATCCCGTCGCCGCCTACGAGATCGGCAACCGCTGGTTCGAGGGCCGCGGCGTTCAGACGAATACCGCCGAGGCGCGGCGCTGGTTCGAGATCGCGCTTTCGCGCGGTTCCGCTCCTGCCGCCTACCGGCTCGGCAATATTTACGAGAAAGGCTACGGCACCGCGAAGAATTCCGCCGAGGCGCGCCGCTATTACACGATCGCGGCCGAAGCGGGCCACGCCAAGGCCATGCACAATCTCGCCGTTCTCTATTCCGAGGGGGTCGACGGCAAGCCCGATTACAAGACCGCCGCGCGCTGGTTCCGCATGGCGGCCGACCGCAACGTCCGCGACAGCCAATATAATCTCGGCGTGCTCTATGCGCGCGGCTTCGGCATGGACCAGAATTTGGCTGAATCGTTCCGCTGGTTCGCGCTCGCCGCGACCCAGGGCGATGCCGACGCCGGCAAGAAACGCGACGATGTGGCAAGCCACCTCGATCCCCAGACTTTGACCGCGGCGAAGCTCGCGGTGCAGACCTGGTCGGCAACCCCGCTCGATGACGCCGCCAATAATGTTCACCTTAAGCCCGAATGGGAAAAGGCCGAGGCGGCGCCGCGCAAGCGAACAGTCAAGAACTAACCTTCGTCCGCGACTTTGATTGACAAGTGCTGCGGGCGGCTTTTGATGCAGGATCGCCGCCCGACGGGCGGCCGCCTAAGCCCCGCGGATAACTGCCCGTGCCCATTTATCTTCCGATTGCCGAGCTGCCGGTCAACGTATTCCTGATCCTCGGACTCGGCCTCGCGATCGGATTCATCTCCGGCATGTTCGGCATCGGCGGCGGCTTCCTCCTGACCCCGCTCCTGATCCTCATCGGCATTCCGCCCGCGGTGGCGGTGGCGAGCGTGCCGAGCCACATGGCGGCATCCTCGTTTTCGGGCGCAATCAGCTATTGGCGGAAGCGGCTTGTCGATTGGGGGCTTGGCTTCGTACTGCTCTCGGGCGCGATGCTGGGGACGGCTTCGGGCGTCTGGTTCTTCGCGCTTCTGCGACGCTTCGGACAACTCGATCTCTTTATCGCCTTGGCTTACATCGTCCTGCTCACCATCGTCGGCACGATGACAGCGGCGGAAAGCCTGCGCGCGATCGTGCGGTCGTGGCGCGGCACGCCGCCGATCCTGCGGCGGCCCGGCACGCACGCCTGGTTCCACGGCCTGCCGTTCAAGCTCCGCTTTCGCCAGTCGCGCATCTATGTCTCGGCGGTTCCGGTCACGGTGATCGGCTTTGCCGCGGGCTTCATCGGCGCCGTGATGGGCGTCGGCGGCGGCTTTCTCCTGGTCCCCGCCCTCATCTACCTCATGCGCGTGCCGACCACGGTGGCGGTGGGGACATCCCTTTTTCTCACCCTGATGACGATGCTGGTGGCGACGGTGCTGCACGCGATCGAAAACCGCACGGTCGACGCGGTGCTCGCGCTCGTCTTGATGCTCGGCGGCGTGTTCGGCGCCCAGTTCGGCGCCCGCGCCGGGCAGGCGATCCGCGCCGAGCAGTTGCGCCTGTTGCTGGGGATCTTGATCATCGCCGTCGGCGTGCGCGTCGCCGCCGACCTCGTGAGCAAGCCCGTTGAGCTATTCTCGGTGGTTCCCAAGGAGATCTGGGAATGAAGCGGGATGTTGTCACGCGATCAACGATGGCCGCGGCCTTGGGCGCCGCGTGTCTCCTCGCAACACCGGCGACCGCCGAGCGGCTTGTCACCTCGGTTTCCACCCACCGCGTCCTGATCAATTCGAATTTCAGCGGCACGGAGCTTGTTCTCTTCGGCATCGTCGACGATGCGCCCGCGGGCACGCTGATCGGCGCCTACGACGTCGTCGTGAGCGTGCGCGGGCCGGCGCGCTCTTACGTCACGCGGCACAAGGAACGAGTGCTCGGCCTGTGGGTCAATACCGACTCGCGCGACTTTGACCAGGTCCCATCCTATCTCGCCGTGCTCAGCAACAAGCCGATTGCCGAGATCGGCTCGCCGGAGATGCTGCGCCGCTACCGGATCGGGCTCGTCAATAACGTGCTGCCGCCGCAGGCCGGCAGCGACGTCTCCGACGTGCCGCCGGAAGATTCGTTCCGCGGCGCGTTCCTGCGGGTGAAGACCAACGAGGGCGCCTATACGGCCGATCCCAAGGGAATCACGTTCCTCACGCCGCGGTTCTTCCGCGCCGCCGTGCCGATTCCGGGAACGGCGCAGACCGGCGACTATGACGTCGAAACGCTCTTGATCGCCAAGGGCGCCATGCTCGCGCAACAGCAAACCGCAATCGAGGTGGTGAAGACGGGCTTCGAGGCGGCGGTCGCGCAGGAAGCGCGCAATCACCGCTTCTTCTACGGCCTCGGCACGGCACTCCTCGCGCTGATTACGGGCCTCATTGCCACGCTCCTCTTCCGCTACGATTGAGCGCCATTTCGCAGGACGGCAACGAGGCCTGCCACCGGCGCATTCTTTTCCATGCGGGTCGAGGCCTTCGCGAGATAGCTGACCACGAGCGAGGCTTCCGCCGCGACCGCGCGCAGATGCGGCTCGCCATGCGCAAAGCGCAGCGTATCGCGCAGGATCACGCCATCGCCCGGATGCGTTTCGATGCTGAAGGCGATCGCGCCGCCGGCCGCGAGCCGCGATGCCGCCATCTGCAGGACCGGCGACAGGTCATCGAGATATACGAACACGTCGGCGGCAAGGATCAGATCGAATAGCCGCGGGTCCGCCCCTAGAAACGAAATCAGATCGCCGGCATTGAGCGCGTCGTAAATCTTTTTTCGTTCGGCGATGGCGAGCATCGCGGGCGAAAGATCGACCCCGACGAGCTCGTCCGCTCGTTTGCGGACCGCCTCGCCCATGAGGCCGGTGCCGCATCCAAGATCGAGCACGCGGTGAAAACGACGATCCCGGCCGCAAGTCTCGTCGATCGCGGCGCGTAAAAGATCGGGGCCGCGATAGTGAAGCGCATCCCGAAGCTCGCGATCGAAGCGCGGGGCATATTGATCGAACAGCGTGCGAACATAGGCCCCGGTCATCGCGCCTAATCCATCGCCCTCGCCAAGGCGGGCAAGCCGCAAAGCCGTTCCCAGCCGGTCGGCGGGATCGAGCGCGAGCGTGCGGCGATAGGCTTCGATGGCGCCGCCGCGATCGCCCGCCTGTTCGCGTGCGCCCGCAAGCAGAAACCATCCGGCCACGAAGCCGGGCGCGCGCGCGAGCGTTTCCTCGAGCAATTTGGCGGCGGCATCCGCCTCGCCGCGCGCGAGCAAGCCGTCCGCCCATTCGAAGCGGCGATCGAGAAGCGGATCGCCGGAGGAAATAAAGAGCGAGGCCGAGCGCATGGGCATTTCCGAATATGAAACCAAGCGCCTTTTCGCCCCTTGCGGTCAAGCCAAGCCTCGCCTACCTGCCCTCACCGTGCTAGACGAGCGCGCGGAACGGAGAAGATCATGGCCGATAATCAACTCGAGCGGTTTTTCGGGGGCTCGCCCGTCTGGGTGGTCGTACGGCTGATCCTGTTGTCGATCGTGATCGGCGTGCTTCTGCACGTCCTCGGCTTCGATCCGTGGAACATCTGGTGGAGTCTGGAGCGCCTCGTCCGCCGCATCATCAATCTCGGCTGGGACGCGATCGATTCGATCTGGCGTTATTTCATCCTCGGCGCGGTGCTCGTGTTTCCGATCTGGCTGATCGTGCGGCTCGCGCGCACGGGCTCGCAGCGGATGTAATCAGGTCGGCCACGGCTCCGCCGCGATCGCGCGCGCCTCGACGCCGATCGCATCCACGATCGAGACATAGCCGGAACGCCGGAGGCGATTCTCAAGGCCGCGCTTGATCCTGCCGATCAGTCCGAAGCCCTGGAAGACCATGCCGGTGTAAAGCTGCACGAGCGAGGCGCCGGCGAGAATCTTCGTCCAGGCGGCTTCCGCCGAATCGATGCCGCCGACGCCGACGAGCGGCATCTCGTGGCCGACGCGACGGAAGGTCTCCGCCAGCATCCAGGTCGACAGCGAAAAAAGCGGCCGGCCCGAGAGGCCACCCTCCTCGCGTGCGGCGGCATCGCGCAACATCGCCGGCCTTGTCACCGTCGTGTTCGAGACGATGAGGCCGTCGGCGCCGCGCCGCTGCGCAATCGCCACGAGGTCGTCGAGTTCGGCGAGCGACAGATCCGGCGAAATTTTCAGCAACAGCGCCTTGCGGCCCGCCCGCTCGGCGGCACGGTCGCGCGCCTCGATGCTGCGGGCGAGGAGATCGTCGAGCAGCGATGCTCCCTGCAGGTCGCGCAACCCGGGCGTATTGGGCGAGGAGACATTGATGACGAGATAGCTCGCGAGCGGCGCGAAAGTTTCGATGCCGGCCACGTAATCGGCGATGCGGTCGCGCGAATCGCGATTGGCACCGATATTGACCCCGACGACGCCGCCGAGATGCCCGCGCTCCGCGAGCCGCGCGGCGGTGGCCGCAAAACCCTGATTGTTGAAGCCGAGCCGGTTGATGACGCCTTGCGCCGCCTTCAGCCGGAAGAGACGCGGCTTCGGGTTGCCGATTTGCGGCCTCGGCGTCAGCGTGCCGACTTCGGTAAAGCCGAAGCCGAGACCCAGGGCCGCGTCCATGACCTCGGCGTTCTTGTCGAAGCCGGCCGCGAGCCCGACCGGGTTGGGGAAATCGAGCCCGAACACCGAGAGGCCGAGAAGGGGGTCATCGCGGCCGGTCGAGAGCGATGGCAAGAGCTTCAGCGCGTTGAGGGCGAGCCGATGCGCTTCCTCGGCGTCGATGAGCGCGGCAAAGGGCCGCGCATAATCGATCAATCGAATCACGGCCGGATTTCCACTGGGTGGCGGTAATTTCGCTCGTGTCGCGCGGACGCTATCGGCCCTGATCCGGCCCCGCAAGCGGCCGCGCGGCCTAATTTTTCGCCGCACAACCGAAATATCTGGACGCTGATCCTACAGGTGATTATTCCTAGGGCGGCGAAAACAGGCAGGGCGAACCATGGCCGCCATGCTCACCCACGCGCAGATCTGGGGCGCGATCGACCGCCTCGCCGCGCGCCACGGCTTTTCGGCTTCGGGGCTTGCGCGGTCGGCGGGGCTCGACCCCACGAGCTTCAACCGCTCGAAACGCGTCACCCCGGAAGGCCGGCCGCGCTGGCCCTCGACCGAGTCGATCGCGAAAATCCTGCAGGCGACCGGCTCCAGCATCGACGAATTCATCGCGCTGTTGAGCCAGAAGAAGAACAAGCGGCCGGCGAAGCCCCTGCCGGTCATCAGCCTTGCCGAAGCAGGATCCGGCGGCCATTTCGACAAGCGCGGATTTCCCTCCGGATCGAACTGGGGCAAGGCTCCGTTTCCCCATATCGATGACGAGCACGCCTACGCGCTCGAAATCTCCACGCATTCGCTGGCACCGCTCTACCGCAAGGGCGATCTCGTGGTTGTCTCGCCGAAAGCGAGCGTGCGCAAAGGCGATCGCGTGATGGTGAAAACCAAGAGCGGCGAAGCGTTCGCGGCCGAATTGAAAAGAAGAACGCCGAAGAGCGTGGACTTCGTCCTGCTCACGCCCGGTCACCGCGACCAGACGTTTTCCTCCGCAGACATCCTGTGGATCGCGCGCATCGTCTGGTCGAGCCAGTAAATCAGGCGGCGCCGTCGCTCATTGCGCGCGCTTGCGCGAAGCCGCGGATTGCGTGCGCGCGAGCGCGCCGTCGATCATGTCGATCGTGTTCTGCAAGCCGTACGCCTCGACGAAGGAGCCGAAGCGCGGCCCTCTCTCCTGGCCGAGCAGCACCTGGTAGAGCATGTTGAACCAGTCGAGTGCGACGCCGGGTTTGCCGTCCTTGGTTTTGATCTTGCCGGTCTTGTCGAGAAACGGCTCGCGGCGGCCGACCTCGTAGACGACATCCTGGATTTTTTCCCCCGAAGCATCAGCGGGCAATTGTGCGAGCGCATCGCGGAGATCTGATAACGCCGCGCGTTCCACCTTCGTCGGCTCGCGGAATTGTTTCGCGGGCAGCACGAAATCGCGGAAATAATGGATCGCGTATTCGACGAGCTGATGCAGCTTCGGGTGCGTTTGCGGCGTGACCCCCGGCCGATAGCGGCCGATAAAACCCCACAGCGTGTCGGCGTTTTCCGCGTTCGAGGCGGTGACGAGACTCAGAAGCATCGAGAACGGAATCGGGATTTCGGGCTTCGGCGGATTGCCCGAATGGATGTGCCACACCGGATTGCCGAGCCGCTGCTTCGCGTCCTGCCGCTCGTAAGCCGAAAGAAATTGCTGATACTCATCGACGTTGCGCGGGATCACGTCGAAATAGAGCCGCTTCGCGGCCTTCGGTTCGCGATACATAAAGAGCGAAAGGCTTTCGGGGCTCGCATAGCGCAGCCATTCGTCGATGGTGAGACCGTTGCCCTTCGACTTCGAAATCTTCTGTCCTTTCTCGTCGAGGAAGAGCTCGTAATTGAACCCTTCCGGCGGCGTGCCGCCGAGCGCGCGGCAAATTTCGCCGGAGAGCTTCACCGAATCGATCAGGTCTTTGCCGGCCATCTCGTAATCGACGCCGAGCGCGACCCAGCGCATGGCCCAGTCCGGCTTCCATTGCAGCTTGCAATGGCCGCCGGTGACCGGCGTCGTCTCCGGCTTTTTCGTGTCCGGGTCTTCATAAGTGATGGTGCCGGCTTTGGCATCGTGCGCGATCACCGGCGCCTGCAAGACGATTCCGGTGCGCGGGCTCACCGGCAAGAACGGCGAGTAGCTCTGCGCCCGCTCCTCGCGCAGCGACGGCAGCATGATCGCCATCACCTCGTCGTAGCGCGCGAGCACTTTCAGAAGCGCGGCGTCGAAGCGGCCGGATCTATAGCATTCGGTCGAGGAAAGGAATTCGTAGTCGAAACCGAAGTGATCGAGAAAAGCGCGGAGCCGCGCATTGTTGTGCTCGCCGAAGCTTTTGTGCGTGCCGAAGGGATCGGGCACCGCGGTCAGCGGCTTGCCGAGATGCTGCTCGAGCAATTCCTTGTTCGGCACGTTGTCCGGCACCTTGCGGAGCCCATCCATGTCGTCAGAGAAGGCGATGAGCCGCGTCTTCACCTTGTCGTCGGTGAGCACGCGGAAGGCGTGGCGGACCATCGTGGTGCGGGCGACCTCGCCGAAGGTGCCGATGTGCGGCAGGCCCGAGGGGCCGTAGCCGGTTTCGAAAATCACCTCGTCCTTCGGCGCGCGCTGCAAGCGCTTGACGATCTTGCGCGCTTCCTCGAACGGCCAGGCGGCGGAGTTCTCCGCCGCTTCTTTCATCTGCTTGGCGGCGTCAGCCGGCATCGATTCACTCCCGATGCCGTCAATAGAAGCTGATGGGGAAATAGCGCAAGTATAGATCGGTGTAGGTGCCTTTTTCCCACACCCGGAACAGCGCGTAATCGAGCGCGCGCCGCAAATTCTCGTTGCCGCGCTTGACCGCGATCCCCACCCCCTCGCCGAAATAGCGGCTCTCGGTGAAGGGCCCGCCGCGGAAGATGCAGCAATCGGCGGAGACGGTCCCGTTCAGCCAGAAGGCGAGCGTGACCCCGTCGCCGAAGGCGAGCTCCACTTCGGCGCGCTTGAGCGCGGCGAGCGCCGTCTCGACGTTCGGATAGGACTTGATCACGGTCTCGGGGAAGAAATCGCGCAGATAGGCCTCATGCGCGGTGCCGGCGACAACCGCGACGCGACGGCCCGCGATCGCTTCCGGCGTGATCTGGTCGAGCAGCACTTCTTTCCGCGCGATGAAGCGCGCGGGCGTCCGATAATAGCGGTCGGTGAAATCGACGCGCGCGCGGTTCTGCGGCGTGATCGCGAGCGAGGCAATGATGGCGTCGCCGCGGTTCTGGTCGAGCGCTTCGACGAGGGTGTTGAATTTGCGCACCTGGATCGTGCAGGTGAGATTGAGCTCGGCGCAGAGCGCGCGCGCAAGATCGACATTGAAGCCCGTAGGCTGCCCGTTCGCGCCCTTGAAGTTGAAAGGCGGATAGTCCTCTTCGGTGAGAAAGCGGATAGCGGTGAGGCGGCCGCTTTCCGGCTTCTCCGGCCGGCGCTTGGGATCCCAAAATCCCGGCACGAAGACGCCGGCGGCCGGCTGCGCGAGCGCGGGCGGCGGCGTCGGCTCGAAGGCCGCGAACGAAACCGCGGTAACGAGAAAGGCGAGCCCCGCAAGAACGAAGGCGGAAGCCTTTTTCGTCGTCCGCGCCGGCCGCGGTGTGCGGTTCATGCCAAAGCGCTCCATGGTGCCCGCGAATTTCGCCGCGCGCAGCCGCTTTGTAAATATATGGCGGCATTAATGTTTGGTGGCGGCTAGAGGCCAGAGAATGAGGAAAATTTGGCCGTCCGATGACGCCCAACCGGCGGTGAAAGGCCGAGCGACTAAGCGTTAGGCAGGGTCGGCCCGATTAAAGCCAGCGCCGGAGATCCGCCGCAGCGTCGTCCGCGCTTTTCTTGAGATTGAACGGCGCGACGAAATGGCCGTCCTTATCCATCAGATAGACGACCGCGGTGTGGTCCATGGTGTAGTCGCCGTCCTTGAGGGGAACCTTCTTGGCGTAGACACGATACTCCTTTTCGACATTCGCGATTTCCGCCGGCGTGCCGGTGAGGCCGAAGATGCGCGAATGAAAGCTCGAGAGATAATCCTTGAGCTTTTCGGGCGTGTCGCGTTCGGGGTCGACGCTGATGAACAGCGCCGCGGTTTTGTCGGCATCGGGCCCGAGCCGCTTCAGGACTTCGGACATCTCGAAAAGCGAGGTCGGGCAGATGTCAGGGCAGTTGGTGAAACCGAAGAAGACGAGGAACGGCCTGCCCTTCAGGTCCTGATCGCTCATCGCATGGCCATACTGGTCGGTGAGCTGGAAAGGGCCGCCGACGCTCGACGGCTGGGTCACGCCCTTGGGCAGCGTCAGCCACACGGCCGCGAACAAAGTCAGGGCGCCCGCGAGGAAAGCGGCGAACACGGCAAGGATGCGCGAACGGGCTACCATAAGGACGCGGCCTTCATCCGAAGCAATAGGCAAGGCCCGTGCGGATCGATTCGAAGAACACGGCGGTGCCGAGCTTCACCCAGAAGACGACGCTCGTGGCGAGCGCGAGGCCGACGAGGGCAGCCGCGACATAGAGCGCGCTTTTGCTGAACGGCTTGCGTTCGACGAGCTGGACCATGGGCTTTAGCTAGTCCTCGCTTCCGCGCGCGTCAATCAAGGCGCCTTCACAACGCGCTGACCGCTGGCGCGGCAAAACCGTGGCGGCACGCGGCTGTCTTTTTGGAGGTTGGAGCGGGAGATGGGAATCGAACCCACGACATACAGCTTGGGAAGCTGTCGTTCTACCACTGAACTACTCCCGCAAACGCTTTCTCGAAAGCGCCTCCTTCCACTTTTATATCACGATTGAAGCGGAAATTCAGGTAGCGACCGATTCGGGGAAGCCAGCATGCGCCTTTTGCCATACGCGTTCAGTTTCGCCGCACTCTGCCTCGTGACAGAACCCGTGCGCGCACAGGATATTCCGCCGCGCGAGATTCTCGACAAGATCATCGCGCAACTGCCGAAGCCCTTGCCGCCGGCGAAGATTTCCTTCCAGCCGCAGCCGGGCGCCAGCGCCGAAGACGTCTGCCGGATGCAGAATTTCCAGATGACGCTCGCGCGCGAGAATGGCGGCGCGCCGAACCGATATTCCGTCTTGCTCGATCAGCAACCCGACGGCGGGCCAGCCGTTCCGAAGCAGCTTCTGGCGGTAATCCCGCGGATGGCGGTCGATGCCGACGGCAGCGAGCGCGCCTATCACCCCGAGGACCCTTACGGCCAGGGCGTATGCGAACAACGCATGGATACCGGCGGCAAGGCCGCGTTGCGCGGCGCCTGCGCGCTCGACACCTTCGCGCCGAGCGGCATCCGCGTCTATGTGGAAGCGGAACGCGCGCGGCTCCTCAATCCGAACAGGCCGTCGAAAGACGGCGCGCCGAGCCTCGCCGATCGCTGGCAGGAAATCTGGCCGCTGATCCGCGACCGCAAGCTCAAATCCTACGATCTGAAATCGGTCGCCGCGAACGCGCCGACCGGCTACAACATGTTTTACTGGAAAGAGAAGAAGCTCACGGCGCTCACCAAGCGCGCGATCATTCCGAGCACCAATGACGGCTATCCGTGCGTGCGCGGCGCCAATGAGCGCAATTCCGGTTACTTCATCGCGGCGACGACGCTCACCAAACCGGGCGCGGCGCGCGCCGACGGCTGCACGCCCTCGAGCTTCATCGATGCGGCGGAAGTGCCGTTCTTCGTGCTGCCGGGCGGAAATTTCGGGCGCATCGAGATCGGCGACATCGTGATCGGCTATTTCAAGAGCAATCAGACGGAGCGCGTCGTCTTCGGCGTCGCAGGCGACGCGGGGCCGATCCAGCAATTCGGCGAGGGTTCGATCGCCTTCAGCCAGGCCATCCGCGGCAAGGCCGGGGAGCCGGTGATGAACGTGAACGACGTCAACGCGCTCGATATCGACAGCGATTTTCTCAAGAAGGAAGGCGCCAAGCTCGGCATTCTCGTCCTCGGCGGCACCAAGAAAAAATTGAACGGCGACTACTCGCGCGAAAACATCGAGCGCATCGGCCGCGAGGAGCTTCTGCGCTGGAATGGCGGCGCGCAGTTGACGCAGCGGCTCGCCGCCTGCGTCGCCAAGGCGAAGCCCGTGCAATAAATTTCAGATCGCGATCGGCTTGAAGTGCTTGGAAAGCTTCAGGCCCTGCGCCTGATAGTTGGAGCCGGTTTCGCCGTAGAGCGTCTGTGGCCGCTCGGCCATTCGCTCGTAAACGAGACGGCCGACGATCTGGCCATGCTCCAAAATAAACGGCACCTCGCGCGAGCGCACCTCGAGGACCGCGCGCGCCCCCTTGCCGCCGGCGGCGGCGTGGCCGAAGCCCGGATCGAAGAAGCCCGCGTAGTGCACGCGGAATTCGCCGACCAGGGGATCGAACGGCACCATCTCGGCGGCGTGATCCGGCGGCACGTGCACCGCCTCTTTCGAGGCGAGAATATAAAAAGCGTCGGGATCGAGGATGAGGCCGCGCGTGCCGTGGGCGGGCAGCGGCTCCCAGAAATCAGCGACGTCATAGGCGCCGCGCCTGTCAACGTCGATCAAGCCCGTGTGCTTCTTCGCGCGAAAGCCGGCGAGGCCGCCCGAGCCTTTTCCCGAAAGATCGACCGATACCGCAACCGCGCCGGAGCCGAGATTGGCGTCCTCCGCATCCACGAGCCGCTCGCGGGCCTGTAAGGCGGCGAGCGACTTGCCGTCGAGCCTCGCATCGCCGCGGCGGAAACGAATTTGCGCGAGCTTCGATCCGCGCCGCACCAGGATCGGAAACGTGCGCGGGCTCACTTCGAGGTAAAGCGGCCCCTCGTAGCCGGCGGGCACCGCATCGAAAGCAGCGACGCGATCACCGATCACGCGGGTGAAGACGTCGAGCCGGCCGGTGGAGCTTTTCGGATTGGTCGAGGCGACGAGATCGGCGGGGAGCTTGAAGCGCTCTTCGAGCTCGACGAGATAGACGCAACCCTGTTCCAGCACCTCGCCCTCGGCGTCGAGTTCGAAGCGATGCAGCGAAAGGTTCGCGAGCCGCGCTTCAATGCTCGTGTGTGAAGACGGCAGAAAGCTCGCGCGCACGCGCCAGGCATGGCGGCCAAGCCTGAGGTCGAGGCTCGCGGGTTGCACCTGGCCCGCCTCGAAGGCGGGGCCGAGGATTACGCCCGCTTCATGCAGCGCCGAAATCGCCTGGCCCGGCAGGATGCCTGCTGCCGCCGGCATTTCCTTGCGTGCCGCCATCGCCATCATTCGCTCCTGCCCGATGAAGGCTTAGCCGCGGGCCGTCTTGACGCCAAGCCGGTGCGCGCGCTAATCCCCTTCTCGTTCGTGGTCATTTGAGCCGGCCGGCTTGCAGCCACGTTAAACAACTCGCTAAAAGGCCGGGGAGACGTGCCGAAGCCCGGCCGGGTCGTCCCCCGGTACCGGGTTTTTTGTTGTCTGGAGGCACGCCATGAATTCGATTCCACGCCCCGTCCTCGACGCCAAGGGGCTCCGCCCCGAAACGCGGCTCGTACACGCGGGCATTTCTCGAACGCAATTCGGCGAGAACGCCGAGGCGCTTTTTCTCACCCAGAGCTTCGTCTACGACACCGCCGAGGAATGCGAGGCACGTTTCGCCGGCCGAGATCCCGGCTACATCTACTCGCGCTTCTCCAATCCGACGGTGGCGATGTTCGAGGGCCGCATGTGCGCGGTGGAAGGCGCCGAGGCCGCGCGCGCGACCGCGACCGGCATGGCGGCGGTCACCGCTTCGCTGCTGTGCCAGCTCAAGGCCGGCGATCACGTGGTGGCCGCGCGGGCGCTGTTCGGCTCCTGCCGCTATGTGATCGAGGAACTGCTTCCCCGCTTCGGCGTGCAATCGACGCTCGTCGAAGGCACGGACCTGGCGGCGTGGAAGGCGGCGGTGCGGCCGAACACAAAAGTGTTTTTCCTCGAAAGCCCCACCAACCCCACGCTCGACATCATCGACATCGCGGCGGTGGCGAAGCTCGCGAAAAGCGCGGGTGCGCGGCTTGTCGTCGACAACGTGTTCGCGACCCCCTTGTTGCAGAGCCCGTTCGAACTCGGCGCCGATGTCGTTGTCTATTCGGCCACCAAGCACATTGACGGCCAGGGCCGCTGCCTCGGCGGGGTGATCCTCGCCTCGGAGAAATTCGTCGCCGATCATCTGCACACGTTTTTGCGCCAGACGGGGCCGGCGCTGTCGCCTTTCAACGCCTGGGTGTTGCTCAAGGGCATCGAGACGCTTCCGTTGCGCGTGGAGAAGATGCAGGCGAGCGCCACGAAGCTCGCCGATTTCCTCGCCGGCGAGAAAAAAATCGCCAAGGTGCTCTATCCCTTCCGCCCCGATCATCCGCAAGTGAAGCTCGCGAAAGCGCAGATGAAGGGCGGCGGCACGCTCGTCTCCTTCGAAGTGCCGGGCGGCAAGGCCGCGGCGTTCCGTTTCGCCAATGCGTTGCGGCTCATCCGCATTTCCAACAATCTCGGCGACGCGAAGAGCCTGCTCACGCATCCCGCCACCACGACGCACCAGCGCTTCACCCCCGAAGCCCGCGCCGGCATGGGCATTGGCGACGGGCTGTTGCGGCTTTCGGTCGGCTTGGAGCATCCCGACGATCTCGCCGACGACCTCACGCGCGGGCTGAAAGCGGTCTGACCAAGAGCCAGTTGCGTGCGCGGCACGAACCGGTTTGACTTGCGGGTATGTACCGCGCCGTCACCCGCGACATCCGGGTCACTGTCACGCCGCAATATCTCGCCGACCGCTCCTCGGCGGAGGACGGCCGCTTCTTCTGGGCCTACACGATCGAGATCGTCAATCTCGGCACGGTGACGGTGCAGTTGAAGACGCGCCACTGGAAGATCACCGACGCGCACGGACACCTGCAAGAGGTGAAGGGCCCCGGCGTCGTCGGCGAGCAGCCGGTGCTGCGGCCGGGCGAGCGCTTCGAATATACGAGCGGCGTGCCGTTGACGACACCGACCGGCATGATGACGGGCACGTATCAAATGGTGAGCGAAGGCGGCGAAAACTTCGACGTGGAGATTCCGGCGTTTTCGCTCGACAGTCCGCACAGCAAGCGGGTGCTGCATTGACGCTATGATGTCCGTCATGCCCGGCCTTGTGCCGGCCACGACCTACTAAGCGGCCCCGATCTCCTTCGGATCGAAATCGTACTGGCGGCCGCAGAACTCACACTTCACGGTGACGCGCCCGTCCTCGACCATGCCGGCGCGCTGGGCGGGGTCAAACGTCTTGAGCAGCCGCTCGATGCGCTCGCGCGAGCAGCGGCAGCGGGCGACGATCGGTTGCGAACGGAAGACTTTCACCCCGCGTTCGTTGAAAAGCCGCCACAACAGACGCTCGCTGGAAAGGTCGGGATCGACCAGTTCGTGGTCCTCAACGGTCCCAACCAGCGATTGCGCTTCCAACCAGGCATCGTCCTCGCCCACCTGATGCCGCGGCGTGCCTTTCGGCGCATCGCCAGGATCGAGATCGGCGACGCGCGCGCGGGCGGGCTCGCGGGGCAGGAACTGCACCAGCAAGCCGCCGGCGCGCCAGCCGGAGGCGCGGCCCGCATGCATTTCTTCGGCGACCGCGAGCCGCACGCGCGTCGGGATCTGCTCGGATTGCGCGAAATACTGATGCGCCGCGTCTTCCAGACTGCCGCCTGCGAGCGCGACGATCCCCTGATAGCGGTTGGCGTCGCCGGCGCGCTCGATGGTCATGGCGAGATGGCCGCTGCCGGTGAGCGCGCCCGCGTCATAGGCGCCCTGCATCGCGGCCACGCGCTTTTCGTCGAAACGGGCATAGGCGCGCACCTGATCGGGCGCGGCGATGTCGACGACCAGCATGTCGACCGGGCCGTTGGTCTGCGTTTGCAGGGTGAAGCGGCCGGAAAGCTTCAGCGTCGAGGACAAAAGCACGCCGAGCGCCGAGGCCTCCGCCACGAGGCGGGCGACTGGCGCGGGATAATTATGGTTCGCTAGCAGCGCATCGAGCGCGGGCCCGAGCCGCACCACGCGGCCGCGCACGTCCAAAGGCTCGACCGCGAAGGGCAACACGCAGTCATCTTCCGCTTCGACGCGAGGGCGGCGGACGGGTACGGTCACACCGCCTCCGCTTCCAGGCACCAGGCAAGGATGCCCTTTTGCGCGTGCAGGCGGTTTTCCGCCTCGTCGAAGACGACCGACTGCGTGCCGTCGATCACCTCGTCGGTGACCTCCTCGCCGCGGTGCGCCGGCAGGCAATGCATGAAGATCGCGTCGCGCTTGGCGAGTTTCATCAACGAACGGTTGACCTGATAGGGCTTGAACACGTTATGCCGCTTCTTGCCGTCGCGGTCGCCCATCGACACCCAGGTATCGGTGACGATGCAATCGGCGCCCGCAGCCGCCTCCTCGGGGTCGCGCAAAAACGTGACCGCGGCACCGGATTGCTGCGCCCAGTCGCGGAGCGCCGGCCGCGGACCATGATCCCTGGGGGTCGCGACCTTGAGCGCGAAATCGAAACGCGCGGCGGCATGCACCCATGAGGCGAGCACGTTATTGGCATCCCCGCTCCAGGCGATCGTGCGGCCGCGGATCGAGCCTTTCTTCTCTTCGAAAGTGAAGACGTCCGCCATCACCTGGCAGGGGTGCGAGAGCTTGGTGAGGCCGTTGATGACCGGAACGGTCGCGTGCTTGGCGAGTTCCGCGAGCATCGCATGATCGAGGGTGCGGATCATGATCACGTCGACATAGCGCGACAAGACGCGGGCGGTGTCGGCGACGGTCTCGCCGCGGCCGAGCTGCATCTCCTCGCCCGAAAGCGTGATCACGTTGCCGCCGAGTTCGCGCATCGCGACATAGAAGGAGACGCGCGTGCGCGTGGAGGGCTTGTCGAAGACCATCGCGAGCGTGCGGCCTTCGAGCGGCTTTCGCGCGATGAGCGAGCGGCGGCTCTTCTTGAAGGTGCGGGCAAGCTCGATCATCCGGCGCAATTCCTTGGCCGGAATCTCGGAAAGATCGAGAAAATGCTTCACCGGCGCGTTCATTCGGCGGCTCCGCGCGTCGTCGCCGCGAGCGACAGCTCGATCTTGCTGCAGGCGGCATCGAGCTTCTTCACCGCCTCCGAAATTTCGGCTTCGCCCACGATCAGCGGCGGCAAGAGGCGTACGACGTTCTCGCCGGCCGCGGCCGTGAGCAAGCCTTCCTCGCGCGAAGCCGCGATCAGATCCCCTTGCGGGACGGCGCTGCGGAGACCCACGAGCAAGCCTTCGCCGCGCACCTCGGCGATCACGGCGGGATGGCGGTCGCGCAGTTCGGCGAGCCGCTGCTTGATCAGGAGGCCGCTTTGGCGGACGCGCTCGAGGAAGCCGGGCGCGAGAATGACGTCGAGCACGGCGTTGCCGACGGCCATGGCGAGCGGATTGCCGCCGAAGGTCGAGCCATGGGTGCCCGCGGTCATGCCCTTCGCCGCTTCTTCAGTGGCAAGGCAGGCGCCGAGCGGAAAGCCGCCGCCGATTCCCTTGGCGGTGGCAAGAACATCCGGCTCGATCCCCGTCCACTCATAGGCGAAGAGTTTGCCGGTGCGGCCCATGCCGGTCTGCACTTCGTCGAGCACCAAAAGGAGGCCGTGCTTGTCGCAAAGCTCGCGCAAGCTGCGCAGAAACGACGGCGGCGGCACGCGCACGCCGCCCTCGCCCTCAATCGGCTCGACGAGGATCGCGCCGGTCGCGGGCGAAATGGCTTTCTTCACCGCCTCGAGATCGCCGTAACGCACCTGGTCGAAGCCGGGTGCGGGCTCGCCGAAGCCTTCGAGATATTTCTGATTGCCCGCGGCGGCGAGCGTCGCGAGCGTGCGGCCGTGAAAGGAGCCATCGAAGGTGATGAAACGGCTTTTCTCCGGCTTGCCGGAGACGGCTTGATACTTGCGCGCGACCTTGATCGCGCATTCGATCGCCTCGGCGCCGGAATTTCCAAAGAAAACCGTATCCGCGAAGCTCGCGGCGACGAGACGCGCCGCCAGCCGTTCCGCTTCCGGAATGCGGAAAAGATTGGAGACGTGCCAGACTTTCGCCGCCTGTTCGGTGAGCGCCGCCACCAGCGCCGGATGCGCATGGCCGAGCGCATTCACGGCAACGCCGCCGGAAAAATCGAGATAACGCTTGCCGTCCGTGCCGAATAGCCACGCGCCCTCGCCCCGCTCAAAAGCAAGATCGGCGCGCGCATAAGTCGGCATCAAAGGAGCGATCAAGACCGCCTCCAAAGTCCGGACCAAGCCGGAGCGGCAAAACGAAAGGTGCCGCCCGGCGGTACGAGCGGCACTTTCGGCAATGTATTGGAGCCGCCGACCCTGTCAACTCGCCGCAAAATGCGCGTTTTGCCCTGCAAACACCGCAGTTTTTGGGGAAAACAGCGCGCATCCTGGGGGAAAGACGTGCGTGCGCCCTCAAGGACTCTTGTCGCGGCGAGTCTGCCTATTGTAGCGTAAGCCTCGTCGAATACGACATCTCGTGCGGCGGACTACTTCAGGCGTGTGGGCGTGACGGCAGAAAGCCGGAGCGGGGAAGCCCGATTCCGGCAACCTGAAGGGATTCCGTCGGTCAGGGCGGCAAGCGGCCCCACAGGAAGGCCGCAGGAGAACCGGCGATGAATTGGACTGACGAACGGGTCGAATTGCTGAAGAAATTGTGGGCCGACGGACTTTCGGCGAGCCAGATCGCGGCCGAGCTGGGCGGCGTCACGCGCAATGCGGTGATCGGCAAGGTGCACCGGCTCGGGCTTTCGGGGCGCGCCAAAAGCCCTTCCTCGGCGGTGCCACGGGTGCGCAAGGCGCGCCCGGCTTCGATGCGCCCGCGCATGCGCTTCAACGGCAATACGGCGCTCATGCCCAGCTTCGAGGCGGAGTTCGAGGCCGACATTGATCCGCTCGCGCATGTGGTGCCGATGGGCCCGCGGGTTTCGATTACCGAGCTTTCGGAAGCCACCTGCCGCTGGCCGATCGGCGATCCGGGCGCGGATGGCTTCGCCTATTGCGGTTCGCAGACGAAAAGCGGGCTTCCCTACTGCCCCTATCACTCGCGCATCGCCTATCAGCCGCTCGCCGAGCGCCGCCGCGAACGGCGCGCCATGCGGGGCTAACGCGCCGACGAGATAAAGCGCTCGTTGAAGGAATAGCCGGCGCCGCGGACGGTGCGGATGGGATCGGCTTCGCGCCCGCGCGAAAGCGCCTTGCGCAGGCGGCCAACATGCACGTCGACGGTGCGCTCGTCGATATAGACGTCGCGGCCCCAGACGCCGTCGAGCAATTGCTCACGGGAAAATACGCGGCCAGGGCTCATCATCAGGAATTCGAGCAGCCGAAACTCGGTCGGGCCGAGTTCGATCTCGCGGCCGGCGCGATGCACGCGCCGCTTCTCGCGGTCGATCTCGATCTCGCCCGCCTTCAAGGATTTCGCCACCTGCTCGGGTTTGGCGCGGCGCAATAATGCGTGCACGCGCGCGACCAATTCCGGCACCGAGAAAGGTTTCACTACATAATCGTCGGCGCCGGTTGAAAGCCCGCGCACGCGCTCGGCCTCTTCGCCGCGCGCGGTAAGAATGAGAATCGGCAGCCGCGCGGTCTCGATGCGCGTGCGCAGGCGGCGAGTCAGCTCGATGCCCGAAAGGCCCGGCAGCATCCAGTCGATGATCGCGAGGTCCGGCGTCTGTTCCTTCAGCCGTGTGTCGGCCTCGTCGCCGCGCACGACCGTCTCGACCTCGAAGCCTTCCCGTTCAAGGTTGTAGCGAAGAAGCGTCGCAAGCGCCTCCTCATCCTCCACGATCAGGATCCGCGGCTTCATGCAGGCGTTTTTCTCAGCGCGAAACGCTCATTTTGGTCAGGCTCGACGTATCGGACTTCGGGCGCTCGTCGGACAGCTGCTCGCCCACCACGAGGTAATGCACCGTCTCGGCAATGTTGGTGGCGTGATCGCCGATCCGCTCGATGTTCTTGGCGGCGAACAACAGATGGGTACAGAGCGTGATGTGGCGCGGGTCTTCCATCATGTAGGTGAGCAACTCGCGAAAGAGCGAAGTGTAGATGGCGTCGATCTCGCCGTCCCGCCTCCACACCGCGAGCGCACGCACGTCGTCATGGTTGCTGTAGGCGTCGAGCACGGCTTTCAACTGCTCGATCGCGATTCCGCTCATGTGCTCGACGCCGCGCAATTGCTTCTGGGCGTGATATTCGCCGTCGAGCGCGAGCGCGCGCTTGGCGGTGTTCTTGGCAAGGTCGCCGATGCGCTCAAGATCGTTGGCGACGCGAAGCGCCGAGATGATCTCGCGGAGGTCGGTCGCGAGCGGCTGGCGGCGCGCGATCATCTCGATCGCCGTCTCTTCGATCTCGCGCTGCAGCGTGTCCACGTGCTTGTCCTGAACGATGACGCGCTCGGCGAGCTCGGTGTCCCGCTTCAGGAGTGCGGCGACCGAATCGGAGACGAGCCTCTCGGCGCGGCCCCCCATCTCGGTGACCTTACGGCTGAGCTCGCGGAGCTCGTTCTCGTAAGTGGTGACGATGTGTTCTTTCATGGAGTCGTACCTCAACCGAAGCGGCCGGTGATGTAATCGAGCGTGCGGCGATCCTTCGGATTGTTGAACATCATGCTCGTCGGACCTTCCTCGATCAAATTGCCGAGATAAAGGAAGGCCGTGCGGTCGGCTACACGCGCCGCCTGTTGCATGTTGTGGGTGACGATGATGATGGTGAAATCGCGCTTCAATTCGTCGATCAGATCCTCGACCTTGGCGGTGGAGATCGGATCGAGCGCCGAGGTCGGCTCGTCGAGCAAAATCACTTCCGGCTTCACCGCGATGGTGCGGGCGATGCAAAGGCGCTGCTGCTGGCCGCCGGAAAGGCCGAGGGCGGAGGTGTTCAGCCGGTCTTTCGCCTCTTCCCACAGCGCCGCCTTGGTCAGCGCGCGCTCGACGCGCTCGTCCATTTCGGCGCGCGAAAGCTTTTCGTAGAGACGCACGCCGAAAGAAATATTCTCGTAGATCGTCATCGGAAACGGCGTCGGCTTCTGAAAGACCATGCCGACCTTGGCGCGCAGGAAATTCAGATCCTGTCCGGGGCCAAGAATGTTCTCGCCGTCGAGCAATACCTCGCCTTCCGCGCGCTGGTTGGGATAGAGCGCATAGATGCGGTTCAGGATCCGCAGGAGCGTCGACTTCCCGCAGCCCGAGGGACCGATCAGCGCGGAAACCTGCCGCTCATACATCTGCAGATTGATGCTGTGCAGCGCCTTGCTCTCGCCGTAATAGAAAGAAAGGTCGCGGATCGAAAGTTTTTCGCGCGTGTTCGGTATGGTTTCGGCTGACGCACGTACGGCAATCGAATTCATCGCTCTACTCCCTTCGAGGCCAGCGCGCGGGCGACAATGCTCAAGCTCAGCACGGCGACGGTAATGATCAGCGCGCCGGTCCAGGCGAGACGCTGCCAATCCTCATAGGGGCTCAAGGCAAACTGGAAGATCACCACCGGCAGGCTCGGCATCGGCGCGTTCAGATTGACGCTCCAGAACTGGTTGTTGAGCGCGGTGAACAAAAGCGGCGCGGTTTCGCCCGAGATGCGCGCGACCGCCAAGAGCGCGCCGGTGACGATCCCCGCCTGCGCCGCGCGATAGACGACACGCGAGATCATGAACCATTTCGGCGCGCCGAGCGCAGAGGCCGCCTCGCGCATCTGATTGGGCACGAGCAGAAGCATGTCCTCGGTGGTGCGCACGACGACGGGGATCACAATCACCGCGAGCGCGACCGCGCCGGCAAAACCGGAGAAGTGTCCCATCGGAACGACCAGAATCTCGTAGATGAAGAGGCCGACGATGATCGAAGGCGCCGAGAGCAGAATGTCGTTGATGAAGCGGATCACGAAGGTGATGCGGTCGTAGCGGCCGTATTCGGCCATATAGGTTCCGGCCAAAATACCGATCGGCGTTCCGATCGCGACCGCGAGCGCCGTCAGGACCAAGCTGCCGACGATCGGATTGAGCAGCCCGCCGTCGCTGCCGGGTGGCGGCGTCATCTGGGTGAAAACATTCAGGTTCAACCCGGCAATGCCGTTCCAGACGAGCGTCGACAAAATCAGCACGAGCCACAAGAGGCCGAAGGCCCCGGCGCCCATCGAGAGGCCGAGCCAGATCTTGTTGCGCAACAGGCGCCACGAATAGAGGGTCATCGTGTCACCGGGTCTTCAGCTCGAGGCGCGAGAGCATGTAACGGGCAATCGCAAGTACGATAAAGGTGATGACGAACAGAATGAACCCGAGCGCGATCAGCGAAGAAGTGTAGAGATCGCCGACCGCCTCGGTGAACTCGTTGGCAATCGTCGCCGAGATCGTCGTGCCGGGTGCGAGAACGGAAGCGGCAATCTTGTGGGCGTTGCCGATGACGAAAGTGACCGCCATCGTCTCGCCGAGCGCGCGGCCGAGGCCGAGCATGACGCCGCCCAGAACGCCCGCGCGGCCATAAGGTATCACGACGTTGCGGATGACCTCCCACTTGGTGGCGCCGAGCGCGTAAGTGGATTCCTTCAAGACCGAGGGCGTCGTTTCAAACACGTCGCGCGCAATCGAGCTCACGAAAGGAATGACCATGATCGCGAGAATGAGGCCGGCGGTGAGCATGCCGATGCCGTAGGGCGGCCCGGCGAAAAACTGATTGAGCAACGGCACATTGCCGAAAAGGCCAATCAGCGCGGGCTGCACGTGCTGCTGCAGGAATGGCGCGAAAACGAACAAGCCCCAAATCCCGTAAATGATGCTGGGGATGCCCGCGAGCAATTCGGTGGCGATCCCGATCGGCTGCCGCAAAAGACGCGGACAGAGTTCCGTCAAAAAGATCGCAATGCCGATCCCGACGGGAACTGCGATCAACATCGCGATCAGCGAGGTAAGGATGGTGCCGTAGATCGGCGGCAGCGCGCCGAACCGCTCGGTCACCGGGTTCCAGGTCTGCGCCGTGAGAAAATCGATGCCGAAGGTGCGGAAGGCGGGCCAAGCGCCGACCGCAAGCGAAACGAAGATGCCGAAGAGGATGGCAAGAACGGTGATCGCCGCCGAGCGGGTGAGATACCGGAAGTAGGAATCGGTGGCGATGAAGCGCTTGAGCGTGTTCGAGCGCCCCGCAAATTCCACCGTTCCCATCGTCAACTCGGCCATTGGCTTGCCTACCCGACTGCTCACGCGGAAAGCCCGTCTTCACACGGAAAGGAGGCCGGCGGCGGACCCGGCCTCCCGAACGACGCGAACGCTACTACGCTACGCGAACGCTACCCTTACGCCTTACGCGTGACTTACATCGTGCTTGCGTAGATCGGCTTGCCGTCGGGGCCCTTGACGCTCTCCGACCACTCCTTGCGGATGAGCGCGACAAGGCTCGCGGGCAGCGGCACGTAGTCGAGATCCGATGCCATATGGCCGCCGTTCTTGTAGGCCCAGTCGAAGAACTTGAGAGCTTCCTGCGCGGCAGCGGCGTCATCGGGTTTCTTCGGGATCAGGATGAAGGTGGCACCTGCGATCGGCCAAGACTCGGCTCCCGGCGTGTCGGTCATGATCATGTAGAAGCCAGGCGCATGCGCCCAGTCCGCGCCGGCCGCCGCCGACTGGATGGCCGCAGGAGCTGCCGTAACCGCCTTGCCGTCCTTGTTGATGAGCTTGGTGGTCGTCAGTTTGTTCTGCTTGGCATAGGCGGTCTCGACATAGCCGATCGCGCCCTTGGTCTGCGTGACGTTGTTGGCAACGCCTTCGTTACCCTTGGCGCCGATGCCGCCCGGCCATTCGACCGAGGTGTTGGAGCCAACTTTCGACTGCCAATCCGAGCTTACCTTCGAGAGATAATTCGTGAAGATGAAGGTCGTGCCGGAACCATCGGAGCGATGCACGATCGCGATCGCCTGCGAGGGCAATTTCGCATTCGGATTCAGCTTCTTGAGCGCGGGATCGTCCCAGGTCTTGATTTCGCCGAGGAAAATCTTGGCGAGCGTCGGACCGTCGAAGGTCAGATCGCCGCTGTTGATGCCGTCGAGGTTCACGACCGGGACGATGCCGCCCATCACGGTCGGGAACTGAATGAGCCCGTTCTTTTCGAGGTCAACAGCCTTGAGCGGCATGTCGGACGCGCCGAAGGTAACGGTACGCGCCTCAATCTGCTTGATGCCGCCGCCGGAGCCGATCGACTGATAGTTCAGTCCGACGCCCGTCTCTTTCTTATAGGCGTCCGCCCATTTGGCGTAGATCGGATAGGGGAAGGTCGCGCCGGCGCCTGAAATGTCGGCGGCGCGTGACTCACCCGCGAGCGCGGAGCCCGCGATTACGAAAGCTGTGGATAGGAGAATGGATGCGAGCCGCATGATCGTTCCCTGTCGCTGGTTATGCTTTTGCCTCCCATCCCTAGGGCCCCGGGGTCACGGCTCTGTGAAAATTGGATGACACTTTGATGACGATTTAAGTAACTGCATCAACTTCCTTTTTATGAATTCCAGAATCGTCCAGTGGAATGCGTGCTGTGAATATCGCGCCCTTCCCCAATTCGCTGTCGATCGAAAGGGTTCCACGGTGACGGGCCAGAATGTGCTTCACGAGCGCAAGCCCAAGACCGGTGCCGCCCTGGCCGCGGCTCTTCTCCACGTCGACCCGGTAGAAGCGCTCGGTGAGCCGCGGCAGATGCTCGGGCGCGATCCCCGGGCCGAAATCGCGCACCGAAACGGCCGCCTCGCCCGCCGCGGCGGAGAGCGTGACATCCACGCGCTTGCCGGAAGCCCCGTATTTGAGCGCGTTCTCAACGAGATTCTCGAACACGCGGATCAATTCGTCGCGGTCGCCGAGCACGAAGGCCTCCGCAGCCTCGCGTTTCAGCTTGAGCGTGACCCCCCGCTCCTCTGCCAGCGGTGCCAACGTGTCGCAGACCTGGGCGACAACGCCTGCCAAATCAACGCGGCTCTGCGGCAAAAGGTGAAGGCTGAGTTCGATGCGCGAGAGCGACATCAGATCGTCGATCAGCCGCGACATGCGGCGCGCCTGTTCAGCCATGATCTTCAGGAACCGCTCGCGCGCCTTGGTGTCATCGCGGGCGGAGCCGCGCAGCGTGTCGATGAAGCCCAGGAGCGAGGCGAGCGGCGTGCGCAACTCGTGGCTTGCATTGGCGACGAAATCGGTGCGCATCTGCGCAAGCCGCCGCTCCTGGGTCAGGTCGCGGAACGAGAGCAGAAAAAACTCGGGCAGCTCGTGCGCGAAAATGACCGGCGCCACATGCGCCTCGAGCGCGCGCTCGACCGGAAAGCGTTCATTGATCTCGAAGCGCTGGGTCTGGCCGCCGGCGGCGGCTCTGATTGCTTCGAGAATCTGGGGGTTGCGGACGGTGAAGGAAATCGGCTCGCCCGAGCGGATACGGCCAAAAGCCGCCGCTGCCGGCACATTGCCGGCGATCACGGTGCTTGCGCGATCGACAAGGAGGGCGGGCTCGGGCAGCGCGTTGACGAGCGCCGCGAGTGCAGCCGTCGGATCCGCCGCCGCCGGAACGAGGCGCGGGGCCGCGTCAATGATCATGCCGCGCGAGGCTGAGCGTATTTCGACCGCCATCAAAGTGGCCAGCACGGCGAGCGCGGGCAGCGCGATATAGGACGCCAACCAGCCGAAAGCCGCGAGCAGGATGATCGCGAACATCACCGGTGCCGCGAACCACCATCCGCGCACGCGCCGGGCGTGCGGCGCCGTGAGAGGCGCGCCGGCCGGCGAGGTATCGTTGGACGCTGCGTTCATGCCGCTCCTCTAGCGCGCGCGGAGGCTGAGCGCGAATCGTCGTTCCGCCAACAATCTCCAAACGCCCGCTTCTTGTCTCCCGATTGCAAGCCGGGCCAAAGCATGACATTCCGGCGCCCGGATTTGGCAAAGGGAGTGATTTGAAATGCAGCACGTCCTGCGCGCGGCCGCACTCATTTTTTCGCTTTATCCGGTTTTGACCGGGGCGAGCACGGCCTCGGCCGAATCGATCCCGCTTCCAAGCGTCGATTACGAAGCCAAGGCGACGATGATGGGCGGCTCCGCCGTTACGATTCATCACTCCGGCGGCAAGATGCGCATGGAAATCCAGCCGCACGGCCTGTCGCAGACGATCACCGGCATTGTCGATTTGCCGGCGCACAAGATGATCATGCTCGGCGCCGTGCCCGGCATGAACGAAATGGCGATGGAAATCGATGTCGGCAAGGATGCGAGCTACGGACAGGTCTTCGGCGAAGGCAAGCGTGTCGGCAGCTCGACGGTGGCGGGCGAAAGCTGCGAGCTTTGGGAAGTTGAAAGCAAGGTCAGCTTCGACACGGGGCCGGTCACCGCCTGCATTGCGCGCGACAACATTCCGCTCCGCACCGAGACGACCATCCAGGGCCAGCGCCGCGCGGTGATGGAGGTGACCGAATTGAAACGCGTGCCGCAGGATCCGGCCCTGTTCACGGTGCCGGCGAACATCCAAGTGATCAAAATGCCGAAAGGCTTGCTGCCGGGCATGGGCGCGCCCGCCAAGCAATAATTTCGCGCCTATTTTTTACGGCGAGACGCAGCCGTGGGGCGCCGCGCCGAGGGGCGCCGGAAAACCTTTTGCTCAAGCTTCGCAGCGACGGGTTTCAGATCAAGAATGAATTCGCGCACGCCGAGGATCGCGAGCGAAAGCGCGAAGGGGACGATGTAATAATAGAGCCGGAACAGAAGCAATGCGCCGAGGACATTCTCCTTGCCGAAGCGAATGAGCGACTGCCGGTCGAAATGCATGAGTGCGATCAGCATGGCGGCGTCGAACACGCCGAGCCCGCCCGGCGAGTGGCTGGCAAATCCTAAAAGCGTGGCGGTGACGAAAATCACCGAGAGCGAGAGAAAATCGATTTGCGGCGCGGCCGGCATCAGCATGTACATCGCCGCCGAAGCGCAGCTGAGGTCGAGGATGCCGAGCGCGATCTGTATGAGCGTGAGCCGTCCGCCGGGCAGGGTCACGTGCCAGCGCTCGCTGCCGACGCCGATCGAACGCGGCGCCGTGCTGACCCAAACCACATAGCCGAGAAGGGCGAGAAGGGCGGCGGCGCCAAGCCAGCGATTGGCGAAAGTGGGCAGCTTGTCGATGGCATTGGCGGCGTACGGATCGACGATCAGGCCGAGACCGAGGAAGGCGACATTGCCGAGCCAGAAGGTGAGCCCGGCGATGAAGCAGATCTTCGCAACCTCGACGGCGTCGAGGCCGTTCACCGAATAGATGCGATAGCGCACCGCGCCGCCGGAGAATACCGAGAAGCCGACATTGTGACCGATGGCATAGCTCGTGAAGCTCGCGAGCGCGGCGGTCGAGTAAGGAATGTCCTCGCGATTGATCGAGCGGAGCGCAAAATAATCGTAGAAGGTGAGCGTGATGTAGCCGAAGGCGACAAAAATGCCGGCCAGTACGAGCGCGTAAGTGGGCGTGCGGCGAAGTGCGGCGTAAACCTGGCGTGGCTCGATATCGCTCAGGAGGTGGTAGAGGACGTAAGACGCGCCCGCGATGATGAGAATGCTGAGCGCGATACCAACAGCCTGCCAGCCTACCCTTTCGCGCAGATATTGAACGATCGCTCGCGGGTTCATGGCTTTTCTATGCGCGGCGATTTCGGTGTGGCGTGAAGCGGATTGGTGTTTTGCGGCAGATTACGCATAGTTCGCGCCGAAACGGAAACAGAAAAACGGACACCGGTTGGAGGCTCGATCGCTCGCGAACGAAAGGCGGGAGAAAGTGGCGCGCCGGGGAAGATTCGAACTCCCGACCCCCAGATTCGTAGTCTGGTGCTCTATCCAGCTGAGCTACCGGCGCCCTTGGGGAAGGCGGAGGACTACACAGCCCATTCTTTATTTGCAAGCGCGCGATCTTCCGCGCGGATGCGCCAGATCAGGATCGCAGCATTGGCGAGCGAAAAAATGGCGGCATAGGCGAGAAGCCCAAAGACAAGCGGCAAGAGCGCAATCTCGATCGCCACGACGAGATAATTGGGGTGCTTAAGAAAGCGATAAGGACCGGCCTGCACCAGCGGCGCACCGGGGAGCACGATGATACGCGTGGTCCAGCGCGCGCCCAGCGACGCGATCACCCACACGCGCATGAGCTGCAGCACCGCATAGGCGCCGACCAGCCACCAATTCGCCGGCCGCGGCCAGGCGAGAATCCAAAGGCCCGCGAGCCAAAGCGCGTGCAGCAGAACCATGAGCGGATAATGCGCGGCACCCGCTTCATAAGCGCCGCGGGCGCGCAGGCGTTTTTCGTTGCGCGCGGAAAACCACAATTCCGCCAGGCGTTGCAACGTGACGAAGCCGAGAATCGGCAGCGCGTCAGGCACGGGCCGGATCGAGCGCAACGAGACTCGCCGTGAAGCCCGGCCCCAGCGCCGAAAGCGCCAGCGCGCCCTTGACGGGCGCGCGCAGCACGCGCTCAAGCGCGAACAGCACCGTCGGCGCCGACATGTTGCCGAACTCGCGCAAGACATCGCGTTCGTGATCGAGCGAGCCGCGCTTGAGCTTGAGCGCCATTTCGACGGCATCGACGACCTTGCCGCCGCCGGGATGGCAGATATAGCGCCCGACCTCTCCGCTTTTGAGGCCGGCCGCCGCGAGCAGTTTCTTGGCGACCGGCGGAAAGCGGCGTTCGACGAAAATCGGCACCGAGCGCGACAGCACGACGCCGAAGCCGATCGGATCGAAGGTCCAGCCCATGACATCGAGGGTATCGGGCCAGATATGCTCGGCGGAGCCCCGCACCTGCGCGAGGCCCGCGTCCCCGTTCGCCCGCAGGACAACGGCCGCGGCGCCATCGGCGAAGAGCGCGCTCGCCACCGCATCTTCCTTGGTGCCGCGATCGATGCGAAAAGCGAGCGAGCAAAGCTCGACCACAACCACGAGCACAGTCGTATCTGCTTCCGCCGAGGCAAGGCGCGAAGCAAGCGCAAGACCGCTGACGCCGCCGGCGCAGCCAAGGCCGAACACCGGCACGCGCCGCACGTCGTCGCGCAGCCCGATACTTTCGGCAGCGCGCGCCTCCAGCGTCGGGGTCGCAATCCCGCTCGAACACACGGTGACGACGCAGTCGATTTCTTCCGGATCAATTTGCGCGCGCTCGATCGCCGCCTTTGCCACGCTTTCGAAGAGCGCGAGACCCTCTTCGTGAAAAACCTTCGAGCGGTCTTTCCAGTCGCGCGGCTCCAAATACCATTCGAGCGGCCGCACGGTGCGGCGGCGCTCGATGCCCGAATTACCGAAAATATCGAGCATCACCGGATAACGGCTGAACAGCTCCGGAAAGACATCGGGAGCGAGTGCGACGACTTTGCTTTGCTCGACAACGTTCGACGGCGTCGCGGTGGCGAGCGAAAGAATTGAAACTTCACGCATGACTCAAGAACCCCGCGCGCGCCGTGCTTGTTCCCATTTCAGGCGCGAGCGCGTTCGGCCCGTTTTTCATCGAGCGCAACAGGCCGGTCGGGAATGGTGATGCGAAACGTCGCGCCGAGCGTGCCGTCGAGAAGCCTGATTTCGCCGCCTTGCGCCTGAATTAATTCGGCCGCAATCGCGAGCCCAAGGCCGGTGCCGCCGCGCCGCGCCGAGGCATGAAACGGCTCGAAGAGATGCGCGCGCGCCTTTTCCGGAATGCCGGGGCCAGTATCGGCGACCTGCAGGACCACAACGCCACCCTCGCGGCGCCCGATGATACGGATCTGATCGCGTTTGGGATCGTTCGGCGCGCGCGATTCGAGCGCCTGCTTACTATTGCGCGAGAGATTCAGGAGCGCGCGGAGTAATTGATCGGGGTCGGCATCGACGATCAGTCCGCGCTCGACCGAGGGCACCCAACCGATCGGCGAGCCCGGTTCGAGCCCGAGCGTCTCGCGTACATCTTCGAGCAGACGCGCGACATCGACCGGCCGCCGGTCGGCCGGCGGCTCCTGCGCCCTGCCGTAAGCAAGCGTCTGCTGGCAATAGGCGATCGCGCGATCGAGCGCCGCCATCAGTTTCGGCGCAAGGCTGCGCACGCCGGGATCGGCGATTCGGGCGAGGCGATCGGACAGGAGTTGTGCCGAGGCCAGCAAGTTTCGCAGATCGTGATTGATCTTCGACACCGCGAGGCCAAGGGCGGCGAGACGATTCTTCTGCTGCAGCGTTTGCGCGAAGCCCGTTTCCATCACCGCGAGCTCGCGTTCGGCGATGCCGATTTCGTCGTCGCGTCCAGACGGTAGGACGATGCGCGCCGGATTCTCCGGATCGGCGGCGAAGGCGACCATATGATCGGTGAGCCGGCGCATCGGCCGCACGAACAGCCATAACAGGCTCAAATAGACGAGCGTGCCGCTGATCACGGAGATGGCGAGCGAGATGAGGAGAATGGTCTTCGAATATGTCCACATCGCCTCGCGCAACGGCAGCTCGTCGATGATGATCTCGACGAAATCGCCGCCCATGGGCGCGGGGCCGACGACAAGCAATGTCGCGTTATCGCGGCTGAACATGGTCCGGAAACCGTCCACGATCGTGTTCATCATCGGGACGTTGCGCATGTCGATCTGGTGATCGACCTCCGGCGGCATGTCGGAGAAAGCAAGCAAGAGACGCATGTTATCGATCTTGAGCGCGACGGTCTTGGCACCGACGCTGTCCAGCAGCTTGCGCTTGAGGTCGTCCGGGACCATCCGGTTGGGGGCGGCATAGAGCACGAGGGCCGCGGTGCGCGCCGCGGCAAGCTTGTCGGAAAGCCACATCAGCCGGTAATTCGCGATGAACGGCACGGCAATCAGAATTTCCGCCATCAACACGAAGAACGTCGTGATCAAAAGAAGCTTGCCGGAAAGACCGAGCCTCAGGAGCTTTCTTGGCTGATCGGTTACAATTTCGTTCGATTTCGATGACATCCGATCAATTCTCGGCGGGCCCATGGGCCGCAAACATTACGGCGGAACCATGCGCCCGCATGCCAGGATCGTCAAACCATGCAAAGCCAAGCTTTGCGGCGAAGAGATGAAGACAGAAGCCGCCTCGCTTTGCATTGACGGACGGGGTGTGCGGCCCCTATAAGCCGCGCGAGTTCCGGAGATCGAAACGTGAAACGCACCTATCAACCGAGCAAGCTCGTGCGCAAGCGCCGGCACGGATTCCGCGCGCGCATGGCGACGAAGGGCGGCCGCAAGGTCATTTCCGCGCGCCGCGCGCGCGGCCGCAAGCGGCTTTCGGCCTGAAGGCTTTGCGGCCGGAGTTCGAGCGCGATCATGCAGCGCCTCAAGCGCCGCGCGGATTTTCTCGCCGCCCGCGACGGTACGCGCGCGCCGACGGGCGCCTTTTTGGTGCAGGCGCGTGACCGGCATGATGCCAACGAGCCGCGCCTCGGCTTTACGGTCACGAACAAGACCGGCAACGCGGCTGAGCGCAACCGCATCCGCCGGCGCTTGCGCGAGGCGGTGAAACAGGTGATGCCTGCCGCCGGAAAGCCGGGATTCGACTATGTGCTGGTCGCGCGGCGCGAAGCGCTGGCGGCCCCGTTTGCGGCACTGGTCAAGGATTTGCAGCGGGCGCTGAACAAGATTCACGCGCCGAAAGGCTGACGGAGAAGACGATGGAAGACAATCGCAACATCATGATCGCGATGGGCCTGTCGATCCTCGTGTTCATCGGCTGGCAATTCTTCTTCGGCGTTCCGCAAATGGAAAAGCAGCGGGAAGCGCAGAAGCTTCAGCAGCAGCAACAGACGCAAACCCAGATCACCCAGCCCGCACAAAGCGGACAACCGCTTCCCGGCAGTCCGCAAAGCTCGGCCGGCGTCCAGCCCGGCACCGTCTCGCGCGAGCAGGCGCTTGCCGCTTCTCCGCGCATTCCGATCGCGACGCCGCGGATCAAGGGTTCGATCGCGCTCAAGGGCGCGCGCATCGACGACGTTTCACTCGCTGATTACCGCGAGACCGTCGACCCGCTGAGCCCTAACATTCTGTTGCTTTCGCCTTCAGGCAGCCCGCATCCGTTCTATGCCGAGTTCGGCTGGGTGAACGGCAGCGGCGGCCAGGCCAAGCTTCCGAACGCCGACACGATCTGGACCGCCGCGAGCGGCGCGCCGCTTACGCCCGAACGGCCGCTCGTGCTCACCTGGGATAACGGCGAAGGGCTTCTCTTCAAACGCACGATCGCCGTCGACGGCGTCTACATGTTCACGATCACCGACGAGGTGGAGAACACCGGCGCCAATCCCGTGACGCTTCACGACTATGGCCTGATTTCGCGTCACGGCATGCCGCAGGTGCAGGGCTATTACATTTTGCATGAAGGCCCGGTGGGCGTGCTCGGCGACGGTAAGCTTGTCGATCCCGCCTATAAAGACATCGAGAAGCCGATGGAGCCGATCAAATCGCAGGACGGCTGGCTCGGCATCACCGATAAATACTGGGCCGCGACGCTCGTCCCCGACCAGGGCATGGGTTTTTCCGGGCGCTTCTCCTCCGACATGGTCGGCACGGTGCGCGCCTATCAGGCCGACTTCCTGCGCGATGCGACGACGGTCGCCGCCGGCGGCAAGGCGTCGGTGCAAAGCCGGCTGTTCGCAGGCGCCAAGGAAGTGGCGGTCGTCGACGGCTATGAACGCGACCTCGGCATCAAGCGTTTCGATCTTCTGATCGACTGGGGCTGGTTCTATTTCATCACCAAGCCGCTGTTCAAAGCGCTCGACTACTTCTCGCACGTGCTCGGCAATTTCGGGCTGGCGATCCTCCTGGTGACGGTGCTCATCAAGCTCGTCTTCTTCCCGCTTGCCAACAAATCCTACGCCTCGATGGCGAAGATGAAGAAGGTGCAGCCGCTGATGCAGGCGCTGCGCGACAAATATCCGGACGACAAGGTCAAGCAGCAGCAGGAAATGATGGAGATCTACAAGCGCGAGAAGATCAATCCGCTTGCCGGCTGCCTGCCGATCGCGATCCAGATTCCGGTGTTCTTCGCGCTCTACAAGGTCTTATTCGTCACCATCGAGATGCGGCAGGCGCCGTTCTATGGCTGGATCAAGGATCTTTCGGCGCCAGATCCGACCAATATCTTCAATCTGTTCGGTTTGATCCCGCTCGATCCGACGGTGCTGCCGGTGATCGGCTCGTACCTGCATCTCGGCATCTGGCCGGTGGTCATGGGAATCACCATGTGGGCGCAGATGAAGATGAATCCGGCGCCGCCCGATCCCACCCAGAAGATGATCTTCGATTGGATGCCGATCTTCTTCACCTTCATGCTCGGCAGCTTCGCCGCCGGCCTCGTGATCTACTGGGCGTGGAACAACACACTGTCGGTGCTGCAGCAGGGCGTGATCATGCGCAAGAACGGCGCCAAAATCGAACTCTTCGATAATCTGAAATCGCTGTTCAGGCGAACACCGGCCGGTTGAAGGATCGGACCGTCAACGAAAGGTGCGAGGAAAGCTCGTGCCGGAAACCTTCACGCGGAACGAACTCGAAGCCGGCCGCAGGCTGTTCGCCGACGGATGGCAATTCGTCCGGGGCGCTGCCTCTGTCGGCTCGCTGCCGCCGCCGGGCGGCATTGAGATCGCCCTCGCCGGGCGGTCGAATGTCGGCAAGTCGAGCCTCTTCAATGCGCTCACCGGAAGACAGGCGCTTGCGCGCGTTTCCAACACGCCCGGCCGCACGCAGGAAATCAATTTCTTCAAGGGTGCGGGCGAGCTCGTGATCGCGGACCTGCCGGGCTACGGCTACGCCGAGGCGCCGCATCAGAAGGTCAAGGCATGGACGGCGCTGATCCATGATTATCTCGCCGGGCGGGCTAACCTCGCGCGCGTCTTCGTGCTCGTCGACAGCCGCCACGGCTTGAAGCCCGCCGACCGCGAGTTTCTCGATCTCCTGGATCGCGCCGCGGTGAGCTACGCGATCGTGCTCACCAAGACCGATCACCTGAAGCCATCCGAGGAAACCGCGCGCGCCGAGGAAATGGCGGCGGCGATCAACAAGAGGCCGGCGGCGTTTCCGACCGTGTTCCCGACTTCGGCGAAGGAGACGTCGGGGATCGAAGCCTTGCGCGCGGCGATCGCGCGGCTCATCGCCGAGCGCAAGGAGCGTGGCTGAATCGCCTGCTCAATCCTCGCTTTTATCGTCCTCGTCTTCTTCCCGCGGCTTGACGTGATCCTCTTGCGGTTTGCCCGCCGTCGCGGTTGCGGTCGCCGTCGTCGCCGCCTCCGCCGAGCGATAGAGCTGAAAGCGCGGGCCTTCGGCCACGAGCCGAAGATGAACGGGGTCGGGGTTTTCGGCGCCGGGCTCGGTGAAGAGCACATAGACGTAGTCGAAGTGCTTCGGCCAGAACTCCCAATAGTGCTCGCCCTCTGACTTGTCGGCGGCGAGCACCAATTGCTCGACCGTCGGCGGCGAGCCGTCCTCGGTGTCGGCATGATCGGCATATTCTTCACGCACATGCATGATCTGCTTGCCGGACACGGTGAAGGCGGTGGTGACGAGCGCCGAGCGCTCGATCATGGCGAGGCACGCCGCATGCACGAGGCCGAAATCGCGCACATCATCACCGCCGGAAGGATCGGCATAGGCGACGAGCACGCTCGCGCCGCGCTCGATCTCGGGCATGGTGCCGTAGACCGACTCGACGGGGCGCGAGAGCTCGTTCCAGGAAAGCTGCACTTCGGCCACGCGCGCGGCGACAAGCACGAGAAGCATCGCGGCAAAACCCTGCCGCACGATCCGGTGCCGCAGCTCAAGGTCGAGGCAGGCGACGAGCATGAACACGAGGCCGATGGGCAGGCGCTGGTCGGCCATGTAGGTCGAGAACAAAACGCGCGGGAGCGCGAGATAGACGATGCCGCCAACCGCGAGCAGCAGCCATCCCAGCGGATGGAAACGCATGATGCGGTGACGCACCGCCCAGACGAGGGCGAGCACGGCGATGCCGGCGATGATGAGCGCGACGACATCGTTATAGACGTCGAACACGAAAACGAGGCCGTCGATCTTGCCGGTCGGCTCCCAGCTGTATTCACTCACGAGCTCCATGGTGGGGCTCACCATGAGAAGCGGGATCACCGGCAGGAACGGCAGGGTGCTCGCGCAAAAGTCGGCAAGCCGCGGCGCGAGCGGCCTTGCGCGCTCCGCCCACAGCCGCTGCAACTCGAACGCCAAAATCCCGATTCCGTAAACGCCGACCGCGAAGAGATGACAAAAGAAGAGCGCAAGCACGAACGCCGTCGCCACGCCGAGGCGGATGTACCAGGCGCGTTCGCGCAGCGCGATCCAGACGGCAAGCGCCCACAGCGCGACGCCGATACCGAACAGATAATTGAGCACGCCGACGAGCAGCGCGTTGTTGTAGAGGAGCGGTGTCGCGGCGAGCGGCAGCGCCGACCAGCGGCCGGAAAGCGCGCGGTTCAGCGCGAGCGTGCCCGAGAGAATCATCACGAAAATCGAGATCAGAAAAAACTGTCCGGCGTGATAGATGCTAAGGACGCGCGCGAGCAGAGGCACGATCGCGTCCATCACGAGATTAGGAATGATCTGCCACTGAATCTCGTAGAATCTCGCGAGATAAGGATCGGAATCGACCGCGTCGATGACGTGCATGCGCGCCAGGTGATTCACATAGTCGGAGAGCGGCGGCAGCCGGTGGGTGAGCACGGGGATCGAGATTGCGCCGATCAGCAACGCGAACAGCGCCAGGATATGCAGCAAGCGGAAATCCCCGCGGCCGCGGGAAGGAGACGTCAAGGGAATGGAAGGCATCATGGCGCGAATCCCCATGCGCCGGCCGTACGCCGGCGGTTCAGAAACGATGCTCCCTGACGGGGATGGAGCGGAACTTTTGGAGGCCAGGCACCCGGCGTTTGTCGCGCGCGAATCAGCGCAGCCAGATAGTGCCTCGTTTACGGCCTTCTACTTCCTCTTCCGTTCCCCACGCTTAATCTCTAGAAGATGACGCCTGAACGCCAAATGAACACGAAGCCCTCCGCCATGGCCGACGACATTCCCACCGACGCGCATCTGCAGGCACGCATTCTCGTACAGGCGCTACCGCACATGCAGCGCTACGACGACGAAATCGTCGTGGTGAAATATGGCGGTCACGCCATGGGCGACGAATCACTCGCCCGCGATTTCGCGCGCGACATCGTGCTTCTGGAACAATCGGGCGTGAACCCGGTAGTTGTCCATGGCGGCGGCCCGCAGATCGGCGACATGTTGAAGCGGCTCGGCATCAAATCCGAATTCTCCGCCGGATTGCGCGTCACCGATTCCGCCACCGTCGAAGTCGTCGAGATGGTGCTCGCGGGCGCGATCAACAAGCAGATCGTCGGCTTCATCAACGAAGCGGGCGGCCGCGCCGTGGGGCTCTGCGGCAAGGACGGCAACATGGTGCTGGCGAAGAAGCTCACGCGCACCGTTGCCGATCCAAGCTCCCATATCGAAAGGCACATCGACCTCGGCTTTGTCGGCGAACCGGCGAAGGTCGACACCACCGTGCTCGATCAGATTCTCGGCCGCGAGCTGATCCCGGTGCTGGCGCCGGTCGCCGCCGGCATCGAAGGCGGCACCTTCAACGTCAATGCCGACACGTTCGCGGGCGCGATCGCCGGCGCCTTGAAGGCGAAGCGGCTCATCCTGCTCACCGACGTGCCGGGCGTGCTCGATAAATCGAAGAAACTGATCAAGCAGCTGACGCTTGCCGACGCGCGCAAGCTGATCGCCGACGGCACGATCTCGGGGGGCATGATTCCGAAGGTCGAAACCTGCATCGAGGCGCTCGACCAGGGCGTCGAGGGCGTCGTCATCCTCGACGGCAAAGTGCCGCATGCGGTGCTTCTGGAGCTTCTCACCGACCATGGCGCGGGCACGCTCATCCGGCGGTAAGCGCATTCGTTTTCTTGCCGCGGCGTTGTTCGCCGCCCACTTCCGCGAGCCATAGGCGCGGTTGACTTTCGCCGCCTTGATCCTGCAAATCGCGCGGCTTGGGAGGGCGATATGTCCGCCGAACTCGTCCGCATCATTGACGAGGCTTTCGAACGCCGCGCCGAAATCGGCCCCAAGACCAGGGGCCCCGTGCGCAAGGCGGTCGATACGGCGCTCGATCTCCTCGACCGCGGCGAAGCGCGCGTCGCCGAACCGCGCGCCGACGGACACTGGCACGTCAATCAGTGGCTGAAGAAAGCGGTGCTTCTGTCCTTCCGCCTCACCGACATGGGCGCGATCAAAGGCGGCCCCGGCAATGCCGCGTGGTGGGACAAGGTGCCCTCGAAGTTCGCCGGCTGGAAAGCGGCGCAGTTCAAGAAGGCGGGTTTTCGCGCAGTACCCGGTGCGATCGTCCGGCGCGGCGCATTCATCGCGCCCGGCGTCGTGTTGATGCCCTCCTTCGTCAATCTCGGCGCCCACGTCGGCGAGAACACCATGGTCGACACCTGGGCGACCGTCGGCTCCTGCGCGCAGATCGGCAAGAACGTCCACATCTCGGGCGGCGCCGGCATTGGCGGCGTGTTGGAGCCGTTGCAGGCGGGGCCGGTGGTGATCGAGGATGGCTGCTTCATCGGCGCGCGCTCGGAAGTGGCCGAGGGCGTGGTCGTGCGCAAGGGCTCGGTCCTGTCGATGGGCGTCTTTATCGGCGCCTCCACCAAGATCGTCGAGCGCGCGAGCGGCAAGGTTTTCATGGGCGAGGTGCCGCCCTATTCCGTCGTCGTGCCGGGATCGCTGCTGGCAACCCGATCCATCGGCAATGAGCCCGCACCATCGCTCTACTGCGCGGTCATCGTGAAGCGCGTCGACGAAAAGACGCGCGCGAAGACATCGATCAACGAATTGCTGCGGGATTAGCCGGAACGTGATGTAATTCAATAACGGACAAGGGGGCAGCATGGACTGGAAATATCTCTTCACCAGCTTCGACGGCCGCATCAACCGCAAGCCTTACTGGATCGGCGCCCTGATCCTCGTGGTTGCGGCGCTCGTGGTGCAGGGGATCGCCTACGGCGTCGGCGGCGAGGCGCTTGCGATCATTCTCAGCCTCGTATTCCTGTATCCATCCTTCGCGCTCAATGTGAAGCGCGCGCATGACCGCGATATGCCGTCCCTCCTGGTCGCGATCTTCTTCGCGATTCTCATCGTCGTCGACGTGATGCAGCTCCTCGGCGTTGGCCAGACCGAAGAAGGACCGACCACGCCTTATCTCTTGGTCACGATCCCGTGGTCCCTCCTCGCGATCTACATGTTCGTCCAGCTTGGCTGCCTGCGCGGCACCGAGGGCGCCAATCAATACGGCCCCGACCCGCTCGAAGGGCGCGGATGAGCAAACGCGCCGGCGGAACGAGGCGCAAAGACGGGCCGAGCCATTGCCGCGAGATTAGCGACAGGAGCCGCCTATGAATTTAACCCGTCTTCTGTTCAGTTTTCGCGGCCGTATCAACCGAGGGAAATATTGGCTCGCGACCTTCATCATTCTGTTGATTTATTTCGCCCTCGTTCTGGCCGGCTGGCTGATTTTCTTAGCTCTTGGACCCAGCGCGCTCATTATTTTAGTGGCGCTCGCGCTCATTCCGATTCTTGTGTCTCTCTTGGCGATCGGCGTCAAACGATTGCATGATCGCGACAAGAGCGCCTGGTGGTTGCTGCTGTTTTATTTGCTGCCGGCCGGGCTTGAGGGTATCGGCAGAGGGCTGGAAAAGGCGGCGGCCGATACGGACGCGTCGTTATTGGTCGTGGCTTTGGTCGTTTCGCTTGTTTCGCTCGCGATCTCGATTTGGGCATTCGTCGAGATCGGCTGCCTGCGCGGCACGGTCGGCGACAATCGATACGGTCCCGATCCGCTCGCGGGACGCCAATGAGCGAAGGCGCCGATCCGGTCGAGATCGCAAAGGCGCTCGTCCGCTGCCGCTCGGTGACACCGGTGGAGGCCGGCGCGCTTTCCTATCTCGGCGACCTCCTCTCGCGCGGCGGCTTCGAAGTTCATCGCGTGAAGTTCTCGGCGCCCGGCACGCCGGATGTCGAAAATCTTTTCGCCAAGATCGGAAGCGGCAAGCCGCATTTCGTTTTCGCCGGCCACACCGATGTGGTGCCGCCGGGAAACGAATCGAGCTGGCGCCATCCGCCGTTCGGCGCCGAGACCGCGAACGGAAAACTGTTCGGCCGCGGCGCCAGCGACATGAAAGGCGCCATCGCCGCCTTCGCGGCGGCGGCACTCGATTTCACCGCCGGGAAAAAACCCAAAGGCACGATTTCATTGCTCATCACCGGAGACGAAGAAGGCCCGGCGGTGAACGGCACGGTGAAGCTCCTGCAATGGGCGAAGGCGCGCGGCGAGAAATTCGACCACGCCATCGTCGGCGAGCCGACCAGCGTTTCGCGTCTCGGCGACACGATCAAGACCGGCCGGCGCGGAAGCCTGTCGGCGACGCTGACGGTGTCCGGCAAGCAGGGCCACGTCGCCTATCCCGATCGCGCGGACAATCCGATGCGGCCGTTGCTCGCGATGCTCGAAGCGCTCACGGCGAAGCCCTTCGACAAGGGCACGAAAGAATTTCAGCCAACGAACCTGGAAATCACCTCGGTCGAAAGCGGCAATCCGGTTTTCAACGTCATTCCGGCGGAAGCGAAAGCGCGCTTCAACATCCGCTTCAACGACAGGCACACCTCCGCGAGCCTAAAAAAAATCGTCGAGACGCGCCTGAAGCGCGCCGCAGGGAGCGCGCGCTACCGCATCGATTACGAGCCGCCGAGCGAGCCTTACCTCACCAAGCGCGGGGGCTTCATCGACCTCGTGATCAAGGCGGTGGCCGAAGCCGGCGGCGCGAAGGCCAAGCCCTCGACCTCGGGCGGCACATCGGACGCGCGCTTCATCAAGAACTACTGCCCGGTGATCGATCTCGGCCTTGTCGGCAGCACCATGCACCAAATCGACGAGCATGTGCCGGTCGAGGATTTGCGCCGGCTCGCGAAAATTTATCGCCGGATTCTCGAGCGCTATTTCGAGCGCCCGCCCGGCTCGTAATCGACGCGCACGAGATAAAGCCCGTGCGCGGGCGCGACCGGGCCGCAGGCAGAACGGTCCTTCGCCGCGAGCGCCTTCGCCAGATACTCCGCGCTCCAGCGTCCCTCGCCCACGAGCGCCAGCGATCCCACCATCGAGCGCACCTGATGATGCAGGAACGAGCGCGCGGAGGCATGGATGCGGATTTCATCGTCCGCTTGCGTCACGTCCAGCCGATCGAGGGTCTTCACCGGCGACTTTGCCTGGCACTCGGCCGAGCGGAAGGTGGTGAAGTCGTGCCGGCCGACAAGTTTTTGCGCGGCGGCGTGCATGGCGCTGGCGTCGACGGGCTTTGAGATCCGCCAGACGCGCTCGCGCTCGAGCGCAAGATCGGCGCGGCGATTGACGATGCGATAGCGGTAATGCCGCGCCGTTGCCGAGAAGCGCGCGTGGAAATCATCGGCCACGCGCTCCGCCGAAATCACCGCGACGGGCAGCGGCCGCAGATGCGCGTTCAGCGCGTCGCGAACGGTATCCGTGTCCCACTCTTTTTCAAGATCGATATGCGCGACCTGGCCAAGCGCGTGGACGCCCGCATCGGTGCGGCCGGCGCCCGTTACGTCCACTTGTTCTTCGGTAAAACGCTCGATCGCATCTTGAAGCGCGCCCGCGACCGACGGGCCGTTTTCCTGCACCTGCCAGCCGACGAACAGCGTGCCGTCATATTCAAGGGTGAGCTTGTAGCGCGGCATCGGTTCAGCTCACGCGAGCTTGGAGCCGGCAGGAACGGGAGTGCCGCGCAGAAATTCTTCCGAATTCATCGCACGCGCGCCCGCGCGCTGAACCTCGGTGAGCCGCACCGCGCCGTCGCCACAGGCGATGGTGAGATGATCGTCGAGCGCGATACCCCGCTTGCCCGCGCCATCGCCGCGGGTTGAGCGGAGGGCGCGAATCCTCGTGCCGCCGATCTCGAACCAGGCGCCGGGAAAGGGCGAGAGGCCGCGAATGTGATCGTGCACCTCTTTCCACGGCCGCGACCAGTCGATCCGCGTCTCGTTCTTGTCGATCTTGTGCGCGTAGGTGACGCCGGTTTCCGCTTGCGGCTTGAATTCAAGCGCGCCGCGCGAAAGTGCCGCCAGCGCCCGCGTCATCAGATCGGCGCCGAGCTTGGCAAGCCGGTCGTGCAAATCGCCGGCGGTCGCGTCGGCGGCAATCGGCACGCGTTCGATCAGCGCGACCGCGCCCGTGTCGAGGCCTTCCTCCATCCGCATGATCGAAACGCCGGTTTCAACATCGCCCGCCATGATCGCGCGGTTAATAGGAGCCGCACCCCGCCAGCGGGGCAAGAGCGAGGCATGAATGTTGAGGCAGCCGAATTTCGGCACCGCCAAAATCGATTTCGGCAAAATCAATCCATAGGCGACGACGACGGCGACGTCGGCTTTATGCGCGCGAAACGCCTCCGCCGCCGCCTCGCCCTTCAGCGTCGCGGGGTGGAGCACCGCAAGGCGCAGCCGCTCCGCCGCTTCATGCACAGGCGAGCGGCGCTCGGCCATGCCGCGGCCCGCCGCCTTCGGCGCGCGGGTATAGACCGCGACGATTTCGTGCGCGCCGGCAAGCTCGACGAGCGCCGGCACGGCGAAATCGGGCGTGCCCATGAAGACAATGCGCACAGTCGATCCTCACTCGCCGCGCGAGACAATTACTCGGCGGCCTCGCGCTTCGCGGCCTTGGCGAATTTCTTCTCGACGCGGGCCCGCTTCAGTTTCGAAAGATGATCGATGAACAGGACGCCGTTGATATGATCGATCTCGTGTTGCAGCACGCGGGCAAACAAGCCCTCCGCCTCGACCTCGATGGTGCGGCCCTCGAGATCGAGGAAGCGCGCCTTGACCTTTTCCGGCCGCTCCACCTCGTCGATGAAATCGGGAATCGAGAGACAGCCTTCCTCGTGAACGTTTTTTTCCTCCGACGACCAGACGATCTCGGGATTGATCAGGGCGACCGGCTTTTTTTCTTCCTCGCCGCGCGTCGCGTCGATGGTTACGACGCGCTTCGGAACGCCGACCTGGATCGCGGCGAGCCCGACGCCCGGCGCCGCGTACATCGTCTCGAACATGTCGGCGACGAGCGTCTTGATCTCACCGTCGATCTTGACGACGGGCTCGGAAACAAGCCGCAGGCGCTTGTCGGGAAGCTGGATGATCGGGCGGACGGACATAGGGGCGAGATAGGGGATGAAGCGGGGAGCGTCAATGCGCCGCGTCTAGCGCGCCGTCACCGCGTTGCGGAGCTCGATCGGCGAAGCAATCATGTGCAGCGGCTCGAAGCCGACGCCCGTTCCGCGCACCAAGACGTCGCCGTAATCGAAGAGGCGCCCGAGCACCGATTGGTTCACGTCGACGCTTTCGACCTTATCCATGTTCATCTCGATGGTGTGGCGGCGGAGGAAGCCGCGCTTGTAAATGATGCGCCGGTCGGTGACGGCGACCTCCGTGGTCCAGCGCCGGAACCAGGCGCGCGCGGCGCTCAACAGGCTCGCGGCAAAGCCGACAACCGAAATCGACTGCCAGAGGAATTCATGTCCGCTCGCGACGAGCGACATGGTCACGATTGCCAGGATCAACAGGAAAATCGCGGGCAGATAAACGAGCCAATGGATGGTGCTCGCGAAAAGAACCGTCTCGCCCGGCTGCAGCACCTCTTTGACGTAACTCATGGACGGCTCCCGAAACCGCGATGTTCGCAAGTTTAGCCTGAAACTGGCGTCCTCAAGAGCCGGGCGTTACCGTTCGCCCTTCGTTCTCAGGCGCTCCGAATCAGGCTAGAAAGCTCCCATGTCCGACATTGTCTTCATGATCGGCGTCACGCCGGTGACCGTCGCGGAAATTCTCCTCGCCATCGGCGCGGCGGCGCTGCTGCTGCTCTTGGCGCTCGCGATCGGGCTGTGGCGCTCCGGCAAACAGCGCGCGCGCGAGGCGGACGAGCAGACCGCGCGCGCCGACGAATTCGAGACGCGCATTTCCGAACTCGTCCGCGCGCAAACGGAAATGAGCGGACGCGTGCAATCCTTCGCCGAGCTTGTGGGCGGAAGGCAGGCCGAGCTCGCGCGCACCGTGACCGAGCGGCTCGATTCGGTTTCGCATCGCCTCGGCGAAGGCATGTCCAACGCCGCGCGCGCGACGGTCGAAAGCCTCGGCCAGTTGCATGAGCGGATCGCCGTCGTCGATGCGGCACAAAACCGGCTGGCGGAGCTTTCCTCGCACCTCGTCACGCTCAAGGACGTGCTCGCCAACAAGCAGTCGCGCGGCGCCTTTGGCCAGGGCCGCATGGAAGCGATCGTCAGCGACGGCCTGCCGAAAGACGCCTTCGCCTTCCAGCACACGCTCTCGAACGGCAAGCGGCCGGATTGCGTCGTGTTCCTGCCGGGCGATGCGCGGCCGCTCGTGATCGACGCGAAATTCCCGCTCGAATCGATCACCGCCTTCCGCGAAGCGAAGGGCGAGGCGGAACGGCGCGCTTGCGGCCAGCGGCTCAGGCAAGACATCACCAAGCACGTCGCCGATATTTCCGAACGCTATCTCCTGCACGGCGAAACACAGGACATGGCGTTGATGTTCGTGCCGTCGGAATCGCTCTACGCCGAGATCCACGAGAATTTCGACGACCTGATGCAGCGGGCGTTTCGCGCCCGCGTGCTCCTGGTGTCGCCGTCGCTCTTGATGCTCGCGATCCAGGTGCTGCAGGTGATCGTCAAGGACGCGCGCATGCAGGAGCAGGCGGAAGTCATCCGCAACGAGGTCGGCAAGCTGATGGAAGATGTCGCGCGGCTCCGCGACCGCGCGCTCAACCTGCAAAAGCACTTCGCGCAGACCTCCGACGACATCGCCCAGCTTTTGATTTCCACCGACAAGGTGGTCAAACGCGGCGCCCGGATCGAGGCCCTGGAGTTCGAGGAAGAGTCCGGCGCGCGCAAGCGCCCTGAAATTCCGGCGCCGCTCGGCCTCAAGCTCGGCGCCGCCGAGTAAGTTCGCGGCCGATGGCCGAAACCGTTCCCGCCGCACCCGGCCGAGGCTTCTTCCGCGCATGGAGCGTCTACTGCCGCCCGCGCGTGCTCGTGGTCATGTTCCTCGGCTTTTCGTCGGGCCTGCCGCTCGCGCTCTCGGGCTCGACGCTTCTCGTCTGGATGCGGGAAGCCGGCGTCGATCTCGGCACCATCGGGCTCTTCGCGATCGCGGGCACGCCTTACGCGATCAAGTTCCTGTGGGCGCCGCTCGTCGATGCGCTCGACGTGCCGCTGCTCTCCCGCCTTTTGGGGCGGCGGCGCGGCTGGCTCATCTTCTCGCAAATTCTCCTGATCGCGGCGATCGTCTTCCTCGGCCTTTGCAACCCGGTCACATCGCTCCGCCTGGTTGCGCTCGGCGCGCTTCTCGTCGCCGCCGCCTCGGCGACGCAGGACATCGTCATCGACGCCTTTCGCGTGGAAAGCCTCGCCGAGAACGAACAGGCGGCGGGCATGGCCTCTTATGTCGCCGCCTACCGCATCGGCATGCTCGTCTCCACCGCCGGCGCGCTGTTTTTGGTGAGCGGCTTTGAAGCCTGGGGCTACGCGAGGCCCACGGCCTGGACGCTGGGCTATGCCGTAACCGCGCTCTTCGTCATCGTCGGCATTGTCGCGACGCTCTTCGCCACGGAGCCGGAAAAATCCGCGGCCGCGAACGCGGCGCTCGCCGGCGAAAGCGCGCTTGCGCGCGTGGTGGGAGCCGCGTTCGGCGCATTCTCCGAGTTCCTGTCGCGCGACCTGGCGGTGATCATTCTGATTTTCGTGGTGCTGTTCAAGTTCACCGACGCGCTCGCCGGCGCCATGACCGCGCCGTTCGTGATCGATCTCGGATTTTCGCGCAACGAATACGCGACGATCATCAAGGGCGTGGGGTTGGCGGCGACGCTCGTCGGCGGCTTTGCCGGCGGCCTGGTCGCCCGCGCCTACCCGCTTTCCACGAGCCTTTGGATCGGCGGCATTTTGCAGGCGGCCGCGAACCTTGCTTTCTCGTTTCAGGCGCTGATCGGCAAGAATATCGCCTGGCTCACCTGCGCGATCATCGCCGAAAATTTCACCAGCGCGATCGGCACGGTGATTTTCGTCGCCTATCTCTCGGCGCTCTGCAAGAACCCCCTGCACACGGCGACGCAATTCGCGCTACTCACGGCGCTCGCCGCGATCGGGCGGACGTATCTGTCGGCAGGCGCGGGGTTCATCGCGGCGGCGGCAGGCTGGGCCGCGTTCTTCGCGATCTGCGCGATCGCCGCGATTCCGAGTCTTTTGCTGCTTGCGTGGTTGCAGGCGCGCGGGCATTTTCGCGCGCTGGATAAGCAAAGCTAATCGCGGACTCATAAACGGCCGTCGAATGCCGATATGGGTGGTCCTCGGGTCCGTCATTCCGGTAAAGCGGACGCTAGGTATTCGCGCGCAGGATTCCCGCCTTCATTGCGAACAGGCGCCCCGGCCCATAGGCCGCCGCGAATAAAAGCCCGGCGGCGAAAGTAAAGTGATCGACGAAGAACCCGAACTCCGCTTGGTTCGCACCCCAGTGCGATGGTCCATGGAAGGAAAATCCAAGAAACAAGACATAGGCGGCCGCAAGCAGACAAGCTTCGGAAAAATATGCTCCGGTGAGAAAACAGGCGATGAGGGCAAGCTCGAAAGCCGCGGCGAGCCAGGCAAGCGCGAGCGGCAGCGGAAATCCAGCCGACGCAATGAAGCTCGCCGTTGCATTGATGTCGATCAGCTTGAAGCTGAGCGCCATGACAAAGACAGCCGCATAGATCAGCCGCCCCGCAAGAGCGGCGGCATTTGCCCATCCCGAGCCCGGTGAATTCATTGTCATCAAAAGCTCCCTTTTGATCGCCGACCAACGCCGTCGAATTCATCGACGTTGAGCGTTTTACCGGGCCGCCAGGTTCTCCGCAAAGGCCGCGGTACCCTCGTCAAGATAATCAAGCTCACCGCCGTCGTGCGTACCTATCTCTCATCGGGGGCGGGTTTCGTCGCGGCAGCGACGGGCTGGACCGCCTTCTTCGCGATTTGCGCGATCGCCGCGATCCCCAGTCTTTTGCTGCTCGCGTGGTTGCAGGCGCGCGGGCATTTCAGTGGACTGGATAAGAAAAACTAGAGTCTGTGTCGCAACGCTCGGTCTCGCCAAAGCTTTAACAAGCGGGCCATTTCGTCAGGGTCCAAATCGTACATATCTGTAATGAAACTGTTCCCGCGCGACAGCGTACTGTTAAATATTCCGCTGAAGGTGCCATTAACAGCACGATTATTAAAACTCACAAACCCTGCTGATGTCGACCCCGTCTGAATTTTCGTAGCCGAAATTCGTGAGACATCCGGCCATAGGTCCCTGCGGCGGAAAAGCCCGTTGACAATTGTCATCCCATCTTTGTCGAGTGTGAGTTGAGATCTACCGGGAAGGCATGCAATCAAAATATGAATGCCGAAAAGTGGGAAGAAAAAAGTACCAATCCAACCGATGACTAATCCGCGATCGTCACTCACATACACCAGGAGCAGGCTGCCAAACCAACTAAGTGTCACGATGAGCATCGCGATCATCGCTCTCCTAGTCTTTCTTTTGGTTGGTCTCATGACGACTGGTCGCGGAAATTGAGCCAAGACACGCCTCACTGCGTCGGAGACTTTCATGTCTTTGGACATTTCCTATCTCACCCTCGAAACAATCCTCGATAGAATACATTTTGAATACCAAATTGGCAGCGGCATTGGTTGGGGCAGAACGTCCGCCCTTGGCGGTGAGGCAGACATTGGTCGGTGGTTGCAGCAAGATTTGTGGGTACGCGCCCTAGAGCGGCGTGCGCGCGCGGATCGCCGCCGACAACGTGCCCTCGTCGAGATAATCGAGCTCGCCGCCCACCGGCACGCCGTGGGCAAGGCGCGTGACCTTCAGCTTCATATCGCGCAGTAGGTCGGTGATGTAATGCGCCGTGGTCTGGCCGTCGACCGTGGCGTTCAGCGCCAGCACGATTTCCTTCACCGCGCCGTTCTGCGCGCGCGCGATCAAGCTCGCGAGATTGAGATCGTCGGGGCCGATGCCGTCGAGCGGCGACAGCGTGCCGCCAAGCACATGGTAGCGGCCGGGAATCGCGCCGGCGCGCTCCAGCGCCCACAGATCCGCGACGTTCTCCACGACGACGAGGATCGACGGGTCGCGCGTTTGATCGGCGCAGACCGTGCAGGGATCGCGGGTGTCGACGTTGCCGCAGATGCCGCACACCTCGATCTTGGCGTGGGCGTCGGCGATGGCCGCGGCCAGGGGCTCCATCAATTCTTCGCGGCGCTTGACGAGATGCAACGCCGCGCGGCGCGCCGAGCGCGGGCCCAGCCCTGGCAGGCGGGCGAGCAACTGGATCAGACGCTCGATTTCAGGACCGGCGACGGCGCGGGGCATCAGAGAACTATGGCTTCAGGTTGGATGGGTTTGCGCCCCTGATATTTTTCCTGAAGCATGATCTTTTCCGAAAACCGGTTTCCACTTTTCGAGATCATGCTTCAGAACAATTTCAACCCCGGCGGCAGCGGCAGGCCGCCGGTCAGCTCGCTCATCTTTTGCTGCATCGCGCGCTCGGCCTTGGCGCGCGCATCGGCGTGCGCCGCCGAAATCAGATCCTCGAGGATTTCCTTTTCCGCGGGCTTCAACAGGCTCGCGTCGATCGAAATTTTCTTCAGCGCGCCCTTGGCGGAAAGAATGACCGAAACGAGGCCGCCACCCGCGGTGCCCGTGACCTCGGTCGCCTCAAGCTCGGCCTGCATCTTCTCCATGCGGCCTTGCAGCTCCTGCATCTTGCCCATCAAGCCCATGAGGTCAGCCATCAAGGTTCTCCGCGCTCGTCGGGAAGGCGGTCGTCAACGCTTGGCTCTTCGATCTCGGCCGCCGCGGACGCCGCATCCTCACGCCGCCGCACGTCGACGATCTCGGCGCCGGGGAAGCGATCGAGCACCGCCTTCACCAGGGGATCGGAGCGGACGTCATGCGCGCGGGCGTCGCGCTCGGCGGCCACCCGTTCGGCGAGCGTGGGAGCGCCCTCCTCGTCGGAAAGCGCCACGAACCAGCGCCGCCCGGTCCATTCGGTGAGCTTGGTCGATAGTTCGCTCGTGATTCCCGCGGGCGCGCCGGCGACGAGCGCGATCTCGAGGCGCCCTTCCTGGATGCGCACGAGCCGCACGAGATTTTCGATCGCGTGCTTCACCTTCAAGTCGCGCCTTTGCACCGCAAGCGCTGCAATATCCTCGAGCGAAGCGAGCTTTGGCGCGGTTGCGGCCGCCACTTGCGCCACGGGCTCGGCCTGCGGCGATGGACGCGCGCGGCTGCCGCCTTCGGCGGCAAGCGAAAGCTTAGGAGCCGGACCGGAGCTCGCTTTCGATGGCGCGCTGGCACCGCCGCCGGCCGCACCGCCATTGCCGAGCGCCCGCAGCGCCTCGTCGGGCGTCGGAAGATCGGCGGCGAAGGCGAGGCGCACGAGCACCATTTCAGCCGCCTGCGCGGGTTTTGAGGCGGCCTGCACCTCGGCAAAGCCCTTGGTGAGGATTTGCCAGGCGCGCGAAAGCGCGCGGATCGAGAGATTCTCGGCAAACGCGCGCCCGCGCTTTTTTTCCGCCTCGACGAGGCTCGGATCATCCGCCGCCGACGGCACCAGCTTGAAGCGGGTGACGAGGTGGGTGAATTCCGCGAGATCCGCGATCACCACCGCGGGCTCGGCGCCGGTGTCGTATTGCGCGCGGAATTCGGCGAGTGCCGCGGCGATGTCGCCCTTCATCAACGCCTCGAAGAGGTCGATGATGCGCGCCCGGTCGGCGAGGCCGAGAAGCCCGCGCACTTCTTCCGCCGTGACCTTCGCCTCGCCGTGCGCAATCGCCTGATCGAGGATCGAGAGCGCGTCGCGCACGGAGCCTTCGGCCGCGCGCGCGATCAGCGCGAGCGCCTCGGGCTCGGCGGAAACTTTTTCCTTCTCGCAGATCGAGGCGAGATGCCGGGTCAAAAGCGCGGCGTCGACGCGGCGCAGATCAAACCGCTGGCAGCGCGACAGCACCGTCACCGGCACCTTGCGGATTTCGGTAGTGGCGAAAATGAACTTCACATGCGGCGGCGGCTCCTCGAGCGTCTTCAGGAAGGCGTTGAACGCCTTGTCGGAGAGCATGTGCACTTCGTCGATGATGTAGACCTTGTAGCGCGCGAGCACCGGCGCGTAGCGCACGCCTTCGAGAATTTCGCGCACGTCGTCGATGCCGGTATGCGAAGCCGCGTCCATTTCGAGGACGTCGACATGGCGGCTTTCCATGATCGCTTCGCAGTGGCGGCCGAAGACGGGCATTGTGAGCGTCGGTCCGCCGCCGCCTTCGAGCGGCTCGTAATTGAGGGCGCGGGCGAGGATGCGCGCGGTGGTCGTTTTGCCGACGCCACGGACGCCGGTGAGGATGTAGGCTTGCGCGATGCGCCCGCTGTCGAAGGCATTGCGGAGCGTGCGGACCATCGCGTCCTGGCCGATGAGATCGTCGAAGCTCGCTGGCCGGTATTTGCGCGCGAGCACGCGATAGCCCGTTGCGGCATCGGCGCGTGCGGGAGCCGCGCTCTCGCGCGATTTGCCTTTTGCGGTTTTTCCGGCGGCTTCGCTCATGATCTTTTCCGGAGCATGATCTTTTCCAAAAACCGGTCCCCACTTTTTGGGATCATGCTTTTAAAAAAATTCGCTCCGATTGCTGCGCAGTTCGAGCGAGGCGAGGTGGGAGGTTGGACCGATAACCCGAACCGGTCTCGTTAGGGCTGCTTCCTTCCGGACCTGACCCGGTTGGCGAGTGGCTCGTCCACCGCCAACCTCCCGCACTCTATATCGGCTCTCCGCGCAGGGAAGGCAAGCGAGGCGCGATCCATGTGAACATCGCGAAATGCCTGCTAAGAACCCGCCGTCATTCGAGTGAAGATCGATGCCCGACGCCTTTATTCTCGACCCTCGTCTTGCGGCCGAATCGCTTCCGCTCGGCGCGCTCGAACTATGCGAGGCGCGGCTTTTCAACGATGCGCGGTTTCCGTGGCTCATCCTGGTGCCGGCGCGCGCGGGGCTCGTGGAGATCATCGATCTAGATCCGGCTCACCAAGAGCTTTTACTTCAGGACGTCGCGCTCGCCTCGCAGGCGCTCAAGTCGGTGACCAATTGCCACAAGCTCAACGTCGCGGCGCTGGGCAATCAGGTGCGGCAATTGCACGTGCATGTGATCGCACGGTTCGAAAGCGACGACGCCTGGCCGAGCCCGGTCTGGGGCCGCGGCGCGCGGGTGCCTTACGCGCCAGAGGCGGCCGCCGCCTTCACGCAACGAATGAAATCGGCGCTGGGCTTGCGCGGACGGCGCGCCGCTTCGGAACCTCGGCGTCAGACGAAATAGGTCACCACGAGCATCACGGCCGCCAGCGCCAGGAAAAGGACCGGCCAGTAGCGCGTTTCAATCCAGAACAGCGAGTCCTTCTGCGAAACCCATTGCTGCTGGCCGGTCTTGGGATCGGTCACGAGCTTCGGCTCGCGCTGCTTCATGATGAGGCGGTCGAGCGGAAAGGTGAGGATGGCCGACAGCAAGGCGGCGATCGCAATCGAAAGATTGACCGTCTTGTCTTCGCCGAGATGGAGCGCCGGATCGATTTCGATGACCGCGAACGGAACGGCGGCGAATAAAGTAGCGATGAAAATCAGAAAAATGAGAATACCGCGTCCGGTCCAAATAATCATGGATGCCCCCTTCCCCTGAACGTGCGATGTTGCGATGAAAGTAAGCCGGAAGCAATGAAACCCCCGCCACCCTTCTCTCGCCGTGCGTCACGGCGACGCCGCGCTGCTTGTTTGAGCCGAACCGGATGAACGATCCCCGTTTCGATCTCGGGCCGTGGCCGCCGCTCGGCTATGTCGGCGGCGCACTCGACCGCGCGGCGGAGCGGCGCGGCGACGCGGCCTTCATCGCGGCGGCGGAACAACATCGCAACGCGGGCGTCTACGCGATCAGCGGCGAGGTAATCGTGCTCGCGCGGCGCGGCGAGACTCTTGATCCGCTGCTTTCGCCCGGCGAGGCGCAGAGCCTCGGTCCCTCGCGCGAGCGGGTATTCATTGGCGTCGCCAGCGACGGCGCCGCGCGCTCGGGCCTGGCGCTCGCGCACGACACCGCCGAAGCGTTGAAGGCACGCGGCGATCTTTTGATCCTCGATTTACGCTCGATCGCAATCCAGGGTCTTGCACCCGATCATTTGCCCGCGCTTGCCGCCGCCAAGGCGCTGCTCACCTGGCACGCGACGCACCGCTTCTGCGCGAAATGCGGCGCCGAGACAAAAAACACCGAAGCCGGCTGGCGGCGCGATTGTCCGGCCTGCGGCACGCACCATTTTCCGCGCACGGATCCGTGCGTGATCATGCTCGCGATCGACGGCGAGCGTTGTCTCGTGGGCCGGCAGTCGCGGTTTCCGCCGGGCATGTGGTCGTGCCTCGCGGGCTTTGTCGAGCCCGGCGAAACCTTCGAGGAAGCGGTGCGGCGCGAAATGTTCGAGGAGGCCGGCATCCGAACCGGCCGCGTGTCCTATTACGCCTCGCAGCCCTGGCCGTTTCCGATGTCGGTGATGATCGGCTTTCACGCCGAAGCGACGACCACGGACCTCAACATCGACAGGAACGAGCTCGAAGGCGCGCGCTGGGTCGGACGCGAGGAAATCGCCGCGATGCTGTCGCGCCGGCATCCCGACCGGATTTTCGCGCCGCCGCCGGTAGCGATCGCGCACCACCTCATTCGCGCCTTCGTCGAGAAGGGCGCAGGCGTTTTCGGCTAGTTTTCTTTCCCGGCGGTGGCGAGCCGGTAGGGATGCGCCGGATAGACGCCGAGGATTTTGAGCGAGCCGGGCTGCGAGACGAATTTGAGCTCCTCGAAGGCGAGATCGAGCGCGCGGTCGTGCGGGTGCCCCTCGACGTCGGCATAGAACTGCGTGGCGAAAAAATTTCCCCGCAGCATGTAGCTCTCCAGTTTCGTCATGTTGATGCCGTTGGTGGCAAAACCGCCGAGCGCCTTATAGAGCGCGGCCGGAATATTGCGCACTTCGAACACGAACGTGGTGACGATCCTCCGGCTGATCTCGTCGAGCCTGCGGCCTTTTTCGCGCGGGGGATGTTTTGGTTTGCGCGACAACACGATGAAGCGCGTGGTGTTGTGGGCTTCATCCTCGATATTCCGCCTGAGGATATTGAGCCGGTAAATTTTCCCGGCAAGTCCGGTCGCGATCGCCGCCCGCGTGCGGTCGCCGCTCTCGGAGATTTCGCGCGCGGAGCCGGCCGTATCGGCGGCGACGACCCGCTTGAGGCCGAGCTTGCGGATCGCCTTGCGGCATTGATCCAGCGCATGCACGTGGCTCTCGACCGTCTTGACGGTCTTGAGCGAAGCGCCCTTCGGCGCGAGCAACTGATGATGCACCGGCATGAAATACTCGGCGATGATGTGCAGCCCCGAATTCGGCATCAGATGATGGATGTCGGCGACGCGGCCCGCGACCGAATTCTCGATCGGAATCATGGCAAGATCCGCTTTGCCGGCGCGCATGGCGGCAAACGTGTCCTCGAACGTCGGACAGGGCAGCGGCGCATAGGCCGGGTAGGCGCCGCGGCAAGCGAGGTCCGAATTCGCGCCGGGCTCGCCCTGGAAGACGATCGTTTTCTTCTTTTTCGTCATTTTGGATTTCGCGCCTGCAGGATCGCACGCGCTCGTTCGAGGTCGGCGGGAGTATCGACGCCGAGCGGAACGCCGTCAACGATCGCGGCATCGATGCGCATGCCGGCCTCCAGCGCGCGCAGTTGCTCGAGCCGCTCGCGCTTCTCAAGGGGCGACGGCGGAAGCTTCACGAAACGCTCGAGCGCCGCGCGCCGGTAAGCGTAAAGGCCGATGTGGTGGTAGAGCGGGCCCTCGCCGGCGGGCGCGGTCGCGCGCGTGAAGTAAAGCGCGCGCAGGCGCCCCTTGCCGGTCTCGCTGCCGACGAGTTTGACGACATTCGGATCGGTGCGTTCGCCCGCCTCGGTGATGACGGCGGCGATGGTGGCGATATCGACCGCGGGGTCCGCGAGCGGAGCGAGCGCGGCACGGATCGATTGCGGCGCGATGGTCGGGAGATCCCCCTGCACGTTGACGACGACCTTGGCGCGGCCTTCGGGATCGATCTTGAGAAGCGCCTCGAAAATCCGGTCGGAGCCGGATTGATGGTCCGGCCGCGTCATCACCGCCTTGCCGCCCGCCGCCTCCACGGCGCTTGCCACCTCCGCCGCATCGGTCGCCACCCAGGCCGCGCCGATGCCCGCTTCTTCGGCACGGCGAATCACCTGCACGATCATCGGCAGGCCGGCGATGTCGGCGAGCGGCTTGCCGGGGAGCCGTGTCGCGTTCAAGCGTGCCGGCACCAGCACGACAATGTCGGAGACGGGTTGCGAGCGGGCCATGGCGGTTCCGTTGCCCGAAACTGGCAAAAAGTAGCAGCGGTCGCGGGGGTTATACGGGTTGCATCGCAGCGCGCAAAGCGTTAGCAATTCGCCGATACCGTAAAGGGGAGCGCGCGAGCGGCTCCCCGTCTTTATGGCGGCGGGGGAGCCTGCGGCGAATGGTCGACAGTTTCGAGATCAATAAGATTTTGGGCGCGGTACTCGGCACCCTCCTCATCACCCTGGCGCTCAACATTTTCTCCGGCGCGATCTTCGCCCCCAAGCACCTCGAAAAACCGGGCTACGAGATCGTGGTCAGCGAGCAGCCGCCGGCGGGCGGCGGCACCACGCCCGTGCAGGAAGAGCCGCTCGAACAATTGCTCGCGAAGGCAAACCCCGAGAAGGGCGCGAGCACCTCGAAAAAATGCCTCGCCTGCCACGACTTCACCAAGGGCGGCCCGAACAAGGTCGGACCCAACCTTTATGGAATCGTCGGCCGCGACCGCGCCTCACATGAAGGCTTCTCTTATTCCGCCGCGATGAAGGCCAAGGGCGGCAAGTGGACGGTGCAGGATCTCTTCACCTATCTCAACAATCCGCGCGGTTTCGTGCCGGGCACCACCATGTCCTTCGCCGGCATTTCCAAGGGGCAGGATCGCGCCGATCTCATTGCCTATCTCAACACGCTTTCGGACAATCCGCAGCCGCTGCCAACCGCGCCCGCGAGCGATCAGCAAGGCGCAAAGCAGGGCGATCAAAAGAATCCCCAGCAGCAGAACCCGCCTGCGGCCAATCCCGCGCCCGCGCCGAAACATTAAATTCGCTTCACGTTCTCTTTATCTTCGGCACGACCCCGCTTTGGCGCGGCGGCGGAAAAGCGTCATAATCGCCGTCGAGCTTCAGGCTTGGCATCGACGGAGAGCATCTTGAAGTCGCTGAAAATCCTCGCGATCGGCCTTCTCACGCTCGCGGCCTCAAGTGCCGCATTTTCGCAGGCGCAATCGCCGGAATGGCGGCACGGGCTGTCGCTTCTCGGCACGCCGAAATATCCCGCCGGTTTTACCCGCTTCGATTATGTCAATCCGGATGCGCCGAAGGGCGGGCTCGTGCGGCTTAGCGAGGACGGCACCTTCGATTCCTTCAACTTCATCATCCCGCGCGGCACGCCCGCCGCCGGCATCACGCTCATCTACGACACGCTGATGGCGCCTGCCCTCGACGAGGTCGCGACCGAGTACGGCCTCTTGGCGGAAGCCGTGCGCTATCCGCCGGATTATTCCTGGGTCTCGTACCGGCTGCGGGCGGACGCGCGCTGGCAGGACGGCAAGCCGGTGACGCCCGAGGACGTGGTGTGGACGTTCGAGCAGTTGAAGAAGCTCAATCCCAACCAGGCATTCTACTATCGCCACGTGACGAAGGCCGAGCAGACCGGCGAACGCGAGGTGACCTTTACTTTCGACGGGCCTGGCAATCGCGAGCTGCCGCAGATCGTCGGCCAGATCAACGTGCTGCCCAAGCATTGGTGGACCGGCAAGGATGCCAACGGCAACCAGCGCGACATCGCGAACGGCACGCTGGAGCCGCCGCTCGGCGACGGCGCCTACAAGATCAAGAACGTGGTGCCGGGGCGCAGCGTCTCCTATGAACGCGTCAAGGATTACTGGGGCCGCAACCTGCCGGTGAATGTCGGCCGCGATAACTTCGGCGAAATCCGTTACGAATATTATCGCGATGACACGGTCGAATTGGAGGCCTTCAAGGCCGATCAGTACGACTTCCGCACCGAGTCGGTCGCGAAGAACTGGGCGACCGCCTACGACTTCCCCGCGCGCCGCGAGAACAAAGTCATCCTCGAAGCTTTCCCCGAACGCGCGCGCGGCGTCATGCAGGCTTTCATCTTCAATCTGCGGCGCGACAAGTTCAAAGACCCGCGCGTGCGGCTCGCCTTCAACTACGCGCTCGACTACGAGGAAATGAACAAGACGCTGTTTTTCGGACAGTATCGCCGTTGCGACAGCTACTTCACGGGCTCGGAGCTTGCTTCTTCCGGCCTGCCGACGGGCAAAGAACTTGAGATTCTCGAATCCGTCCGCGACAAGATTCCGCCCGAAGTCTTCACCACGCCGTTTCGCAATCCCGTCGCCGGCAGCGAGGAGGCGCGCCGCAACAACCTGCGCGAGGCAAGCCGGCTTCTGCGCGAGGCGGGCTACGAGATCCGCGACGGCAAGCTCGTCGATCCCAAGAACGGCGAGCCGTTCAAGGTCGAGTTCCTGCTCGCGAGTCCCGCGATCGAACGCGTGATCCTGTTCTATAAGCCTGCGCTGGAACGGCTCGGCATCGACGTCACCTCGCGCGTCGTCGACAGCTCGCAATACATCAACCGCCTGCGCGCGCGCGATTTCGACATGATCGTTGGCGGCTGGGGCCAGTCGCTGTCGCCGGGCAACGAGCAGCGCGACTTCTTCGGATCGGAAGCCGCCGACCGCGAAGGCTCGCGCAACTACGGCGGCATCAAGGATGCCGGCGTCGATGCGCTGATCAATCACGTGATCTTCACCAAGGACCGCGACGAATTGGTTGCCGCCACGAAAGCGCTCGACCGCGTGCTTTTGTGGCACCAATACGTGGTGCCCGGTTGGACATCGGATAACACACGCACCGCGCGCTGGGATCGTTTCGGGCGTCCGGCGACGCTGCCGCGCTATTCGTTCGGCTTCCCGGAAATCTGGTGGTACGACGAGGAACGCGCCGCCAAGGTCGGGGTGAAGCAGTGAGGCGAGGGCGTGGGCTCACGCGGCGCTCGTTGCTCGTTATCGGCGGATCGACGGCGGCGGCCGCACTTTTGCCGCGCGGCGCTATCGCCGCTGAAGAGAAAGAATCGCACGGCATTTCCGCTTTTGGCGACCTGAAATATCCGGCGAATTTTTCCCGCTTCGATTACGTCAATGAGGGCGCACCGAAAGGCGGCGTCTTTTCCCATATCGGCGGCTATCGCGCCTATAACCAATCCTTCCTCACCTTCAATTCATTGAACAGCTACGTGCTGAAGGGCGACGCCGCGCAAGGCATGGAGCTCACCTTCGCCGCGCTCATGGTGCGCGCGCAGGACGAGCCCGACGCGATGTACGGGCTTGCCGCGAACGGCGTGCGAATTTCAGCCGACGGCCTGACCTATCGTTTCTTCATGCGGCCGGAGGCGAGATTTCACGACGGCAGCAAACTTACGGCGAACGACGCGGCTTTCTCGTTCAATACGCTGAAGGAAAAGGGCCATCCCATCATCCGGCAGCTGATGCGCGACGTGGAATCGATCCACGCCGAGGACGAAACAGTCCTCGCGGTGAAATTCTCGCCGAAGCGCGGGCGGGAAATTCCGCTCTTCGTCGCGGGGCTTCCGGTCTTCTCGCGCGCCTACTACGCGGGCAAGGACTTCGAAGCTTCGACGCTCGACATCCCGCTCGGTTCCGGACCCTATCGCGTCGGCCGCTTCGAAGCGGGCCGCTTCATCGAATACGAACGGGTGAAGGACTGGTGGGGCGCCGACCTGCCGGTTTCCCGCGGGCAAAACAATTTCGATACCGTGCGCTACGAATATTACCGCGACCGCGATGTCGCCTTCGAAGGCTTCACCGGCGGAAACTATCTCTTCCGCGAGGAGTTTACCTCACGCATCTGGGCGACGCGCTATGACTTCCCGTCGATGCGCGACGGGCGCGTGAAGCGCGAGGTGTTGCCGGATCTCACGCCTTCGGGCGCGCAAGGCTGGTTCATCAACACGCGGCGGGAAAAGTTCAAGGACCCGCGCGTGCGCGAAGCGATCGGGCTCGCCTTCGACTTCGAATGGACGAATAAAAATTTGATGTACGGCTCCTACGACCGCACGCATTCCTATTTCGAGAATTCCGACATGAAGGCCAAAGGCAAGCCTTCACCGGAAGAGGTGGCAATCCTGGAGCCCTTCCGCGGCCCCGTGCCCGATGAAGTCTTCGGCGAGCCGTTCACGCCGCCGGTTTCCGACGGCTCCGGACAGGACCGGACGCTGTTGCGCCGCGCCGGCGCGCTCCTCAAGGAAGCGGGCTATGAGATCAAGGACAACCGCCTCGTCAACGCCAAGGGCGAGAAGATCGCGATCGAATTCCTGCTCGAGGAGCCGGCCTTTCAGGCGCATCATGCGCCCTACATCAAGAACCTCGGCATTCTCGGAATTGCGGCGAGCGTACGGCTCGTGGATGCGGTGCAGTACAAGGCGCGCGAGGACGAATTCGACTTCGATCTCACCATCCAGCGCTTCGGCTTTTCAGCAACGCCGGGTGAATCGCTCCGCACCTATTTCACTTCGCTTGCCGCCGCCACCAAGGGCACGCAGAACCTTTCCGGCATTGCCGATCCCGTCGTCGATGCACTCGTCGAAAAGATCGTCGAAGCCAAAAGCCGCCCGGATTTAACCTTTGCCTGCCGCGCGCTCGACCGCGTGCTGCGCGCGGGCCGCTATTGGGTGCCGCATTGGTACAAGCCGACCCATTGGCTCGCCTATTGGGACGTGTTTGCGCGGCCGGCGGAGAAGCCCCGTTTTGGCCGCGGTTTTCCCGAAACCTGGTGGCACGACGCCGCCAAGGCGCGGCGCGCCGGATGAACTTTTTTTAAGACAGCGAAGGTTGACCGCCGCGGCAAACATCCGCACGGTGTGAACAATGAGCGCCTATATTCTCCGACGGCTCCTGTTGATGATCCCGACCATATTCGGGATCCTGCTCGTCTCCTTCGTCATGATCCAGTTCGCGCCGGGCGGCCCCGTCGAGCGGGTGATCGCGCAGCTCACCGGCGAGGACGTATCGGCGACATCGCGCGTCTCCGGCGGCAGCGCCGACATGCTCCGCCCGGGAGGCGGCGGCTTCGGCGGCGCCGCCGATCCCGTCACGGCGAAATATCGCGGCGCGCAGGGGCTCGATCCCGAATTCATCAAGCAGCTCGAAAAGCAATTCGGCTTCGACAAGCCGGCCTATGAGCGCTTCTTCCTGATGCTGTGGAATTTCGCCCGCTTTGATTTCGGCAAAAGCTATTTCCGCGACGCCAATGTGATCGACCTCATCAAGGAGAAGATGCCGGTTTCGATCTCGCTCGGGTTGTGGATGACGTTGCTCGCCTACCTCATCTCTATTCCACTCGGCATCACCAAGGCCGTGCGCGACGGCTCGCGCTTAGACGTCTGGTCGTCTTCGATCGTGATCGTCGGCTATGCGGTGCCGGGGTTTTTGTTCGCGATTCTCCTGATCGTGTTGTTCGCCGGCGGCTCGTTCTACTCGATCTTCCCGTTGCGCGGGCTCACTTCCGACAATTTCGCGACACTTCCCTGGTGGGATAAAATTCTCGACTACGCCTGGCACATGACGCTGCCGATCGTATCGATGGCGCTCAGCGCCTTTGCCACGATGACGCTGCTCACCAAGAATTCGTTCCTCGACGAAATCCGCAAGCAATACGTGATCACCGCGCGCATGAAGGGACTTTCGGAACGCCGCGTGCTCTACGGCCATGTGTTCCGCAATGCCATGCTGATCATCATCGCGGGTTTCCCCGGCGCCTTCATTCACGCCTTCTTCACCGGCTCGCTCCTGATCGAGACGATCTTTTCGCTCGACGGCCTCGGCCTTCTCGGATTCGAGAGCGTTCTCAACCGCGATTATCCGGTGGTATTCGCGACGCTCTATATCTTCTCGCTCGTCGGGCTCGTCGTGGGCCTGATCTCCGATCTCACCTATACCTGGGTCGACCCGCGTATTGATTTCGAGACGCGGGAGGCATGATGGACGCGGCGACCGAGCAGAAACGCACGGAGACGGTCGCGCCTGAGCCAATGGGGATGATCGCGGCGCCGCGCATTGGCGTGCCGGCGCTGTCGCCGATCAACAAGCGCCGCTGGCAGAACTTCAAAAGAAACGCGCGCGGCTGGTGGGCGTTCTGGATTTTCATCGTGCTGTTCACGGTGAGCCTCTTCGCCGAGTTCATCGCCAACGACAAGCCGCTGCTCGTTTCCTACGACCATCATTGGTACTACCCGATGCTCGGGCGCTATCCGGAGACGACGTTCGGCGGCGACTTCCAGACCGAAGCCGATTATCGCGACCCGTATCTGGCGAAGCTGATTAAGGACAAGGGCGGCTACATGATCTTTCCGCCCATCCATTACAGTTACGACACGCACAATCTCGATCTGCCGACGCCCGCGCCCTCGCCGCCGACCTGGATGCTCACCGAAGCCCAGTGCCACGACGTGGCGGTGAAGAAGGGTGTATCCGACTGCGCGGGTCTCGAGAAGAACTGGCTCGGCACCGACGATCAGGGCCGCGATGTGGCGGCGCGGCTGATCTACGGCTTTCGCATTTCGGTGCTGTTCGGGCTCGTGCTCACGGTGATTTCGTCGGCGATCGGCGTCGCCGCCGGCGCAGTGCAGGGCTATTTCGGCGGCTGGACCGATCTTCTGTTCCAGCGCTTCATCGAAATCTGGACGTCGGTGCCATCGCTTTATCTCCTGCTCATCATCTCTTCGGTGCTGGTGCCGGGATTCTTCGTGCTCCTGGGCATCCTGCTCCTGTTCTCGTGGGTATCGCTCGTCGGTCTCGTGCGCGCGGAATTCCTGCGCGCGCGCAACTTTGAATATGTGCTTGCCGCGCGCGCGCTCGGCGTTTCCAACATCGTGCTGATGTTCCGCCACCTGCTGCCGAACGCGATGGTGGCGACGCTCACTTATTTGCCCTTCATTCTTTCGAGTTCCGTGATGACGCTCACCGCCCTCGACTTCCTCGGCTTCGGCTTGCCGCCGGGCTCCCCCTCGCTCGGCGAGTTGCTGTCGCAGGGCAAAGCCAATGTGCAGGCGCCGTGGCTCGGAATCACCGGCTTCTTTGCCGTCGCTATCCTGCTGTCGCTTCTCATCTTCATTGGTGAAGCGGTGCGCGACGCCTTCGACCCGCGAAAGACCTTCGCATGAACGACGCATCGCTGCTCACGGTCGAGGACCTTTCCGTCGCCTTCCGGCAAAGCGGCCGCGAGATGATTGCGGCGAAGCACGTCTCGTTCGACATTAAGAAAGGCGAGACCGTGGCCCTCGTCGGCGAATCCGGCTCCGGCAAGTCGGTGACGGCGCTGTCGATCTTGAAGCTCCTGCCCTATCCCGCCGCCTCGCATCCTTCCGGCCGCATCGTGTTCAAGGGCCGCAATCTTCTCGCGCTTTCGGAGCGCGAGATGCGCGCGGTGCGCGGCGACGACATCACCATGGTGTTCCAGGAACCGATGACCTCGCTCAATCCGCTGCATACGATCGAGCGGCAGATCGCCGAGGTACTCGAAATCCACAAGGGGCTTTCGGCAGCGGCGGCGCGCGGCCGCATCGTCGAGTTGCTCGCCGAAGTCGGCATTCCCGATCCGCAAGCGAGGCTTGGCGCCTATCCGCATCAGCTGTCCGGCGGCCAGCGCCAGCGCGTGATGATCGCGCTTGCGCTTGCGAACGAGCCCGATCTTTTCATCGCTGACGAGCCCACCACTGCCCTCGACGTCACGGTGCAGGCGCAAATCCTGCGGCTCCTGAAGCGGCTGCAGGCGCGGCACAACATGGCGATGCTGTTCATCACCCACGATCTCGGCATCGTGAAGAGGATCGCCGAGCGCGTCTGCGTGATGAAGGCGGGCGAGATCGTCGAGCGCGGCAGCGTCGCCGAGCTATTCGCGCGCCCGCAGCATCCCTACACCAAGGCGCTGATCGCGGCCGAGCCCAAGGGTCGGCCCGCGCCGGCGCAGCCGGATGCGCCGATCGTGATGAAAACGGACAATCTCCGTGTCTGGTTTCCGATCCGGCGCGGTTTTCTCAGGCGCACGGTCGGCCACATCAAGGCGGTCGACGACGTTTCGATCGCGATCCGGCGCGGCGAGACGCTCGGCGTCGTCGGCGAATCGGGCTCGGGCAAGACCACGCTCGGGCTCGCGCTGATGCGGCTGATTTCGAGCAACGGGCCGATCGTCTTCCTCGGCAAGCCGATTCAGGGATTGAGATTCCGCGCGATGCGCCCGTTCCGGCGCGACATGCAGATCGTCTTCCAGGATCCCTACGGCTCGCTGTCGCCGCGCATGTCGGTCGCCGAGATTGTCGGCGAGGGCCTGCGCGTGCACCAGCCGCGGCTTTCGGCCGAAGCGCGCGCGGCAAAGGTGATCGCGGCGCTCTCCGATGTCGGCCTCGATCCGGAGACACGCAACCGCTACCCGCACGAATTTTCCGGCGGCCAGCGTCAGCGCATCGCCGTCGCACGCGCGATGGTGCTGGAGCCTTCCTTCGTCGTGCTCGACGAGCCCACGAGCGCGCTCGACATGATGATCCAGGCGCAGATCGTCGACCTTTTGCGCGAGCTGCAGCGGCGGCATGATCTGACCTATATGTTCATCAGCCACGACCTCAAGGTGGTGGCGGCGCTCGCGAGCAACGTAATGGTGATGCGCGAGGGAAAAATCGTCGAGCAGGGGCCGGCGGCGGAAATCTTCGCCCGCCCGCAATCCGATTACACGCGCGCGCTCTTCAAGGCGGCATTCGAGATCGACACTACAGCTGAGCAGTAAATGCCCACGATCCTGCTCGCGATAGAGGGCTGGGAGCCCGAAGGCTGGCTCGCGCGCTTCCGCGCCGAGGCCAACGGGCGCGAAGTGCGGCTCGCGCCCGACATCGGTGATCCGGCGGCGATCGATTACGCCTGCGTGTGGAAACAGCCAGCGGGCCTGCTCGCAACATTTCCCAATCTGCAAGCGGTCTTTTCGCTCGGCGCCGGCGTCGACCATCTGTTGAGCGATCCGAAGCTCCCTCTGGTGCCGATCGTCCGTATCGTCGACCCGGATCTCACGGGGCGGATGACGGGTTACGTCGTCCTCCACGCGCTCCTGCATCAGCGGAAGATGAAGTTTTACACGGCGCAACAGCGCGAACGCGTATGGCGCGATCTCTACGAGCGGCCGGCCGAGGACGTACGCGTCGGAATCATGGGGATGGGCGTGCTGGGCACCGCCGCCGGAACTGCGCTGCACGCGCTCGGCTTCAAGGTCGCGGGCTGGAGCCGGTCACCGAAACGGATCGCTGGAATCGAAACTTTTGCGGGCGAAGCGGAGAAGAACGCTTTCCTCGGCCGCAGCGACATTCTCGTCTGCCTGTTGCCGCTCACCGGCGCCACGCGCGGCATCCTGCGCTACGACCTTTGCAAGCGCCTTGCGCGCGACGCCGCGCTCGGCGGGCCCGTCCTGATCAATGCCGGCCGCGGCGGCCTGCAGGTCGAAGCCGATATCCTGCGCGCGCTCGACGACGGCACGCTCGCGGGCGCAAGCCTCGACGTGTTCGAGACCGAGCCGCTGCCAGCGGCAAGCCCGTTGTGGAATCATCCGAAGGTTTACGTCACTCCGCACAATGCGGCTTCGAGCGACCCGCGGGCGCTGGTGAAAAACGTGATCGCCCAGATCGAGCGCTTCGAGCGCGGATTGCCGCTCGAACACGTCGTGGACCGCACGCTCGGCTATTAAGTCTTCGCGAGCCGCCGCACCGAGAGCACTTGTGAGCCGCCTTTCGCGATCCGTGCGATCGCTTCCGCGAGCGGCTCCTCCGCGGTTTGCATGTGAAAGGCGTTCGCGTGCAGGAGCCGGCCCGCTTCGGCGACAAGGCCGATATGGCCTTTCCAGCAGATGAGATCGCCGCGCTTCAGCGTCTGGAGATCGCCGGAAAACGGAATTTCGGCGCCGAGTTTCGCCTGCATGTCGCTGTCGCGCGGGCATTCGATCCCCGCCGCCTGCAAGGCGAGCTGTACGAGACCCGAACAATCGATGCCGAGGCTCGTGCGGCCGCCCCAGAGATAGGCCGTGCCGATAAAACGCCGGGCGGTGGCGACAAAATCGGGCGCGACGGCCGCGAGCGGCGCAAGATGCTGCGCGGGGATAAAGCCGCCTCCGCCGACACCAAAATCCTTTTCCTCGCGCGCAATTCTCACGCGGCTCGCGAAGGGAAGCGCCACGACCGGAGGCGCCTTGATGTCGGGCGCGGGAAAGACAAAGGTGCGAAGCGCGACAACGCGATGCGTCGCCGCGAATGCACCGGGCGCGAGCGCATTGGCGGGCAAGTAGCCGACATAGCCGTCGCTTGCGAGCTGCCCCCAGCACCACCCCTCGTCGCTCGTCTCATAGACCGTGACTTCCTCGCCCTGCAGCGCCTCGGAATCGAGCGGCGCATCGGCCTGCGGCGCGTGGCGCAGCGGCGCGCTCGCATCGACGACATGGTGGACGACGCCTTCGACGAAACGGCCGGCTTCGACGCGGCCGCGCAGATGCAGGGCGGCGAGATCCGGCCGCGCCGGCGTTATGCGCGGATCGAAGGCGCTCATCGCAAGTCCTTCGCCTTTGCCGCCACGAGATCGCCGAGCCGCTCGACATAGAGCGAGCCCTTCGGCGTGCGTTGCACGACGACATTCCTGCGGTCGGCGGGGTCGCGGCGCCGGGTCACGAGTTCGAGCCTGCCCATGGTATCGAGGGCGCGCGTGATCACGGGCTTGGTGACCTTCAGCTTGGCCGCGAGCCCGCGCACGGTGTGCGGCGGGCTTTCGAGATAAACCGTAAGCAACACCGCGAGCTGGCGGAGCGAAAGATCGGGCGCCCGGTCGTGCACGAGATCGAAGGTGAAATCATGCAGGAGCTTCTGCGCCTCGCGCGCGCGCAATTCGATAGGCAAACGGGCCTCCGAATTCGTTACGGAGGCGTATTGTTCTCCGCCCGCGCAGCCTTCGCAAGCGCTCAGCGGTAGCGCTCCTTGAGGAAGGCGTAGAGCGCGCGGATGGTCTGCGCCTCGCCACCCTCGGGCCGGCCTGGCTTCGACGACGGATTCCAGGCGAAGAGGTCAAAGTGCAGCCAGCTCTTCGCCTGCTCGACGAAGCGCGCGAGAAACAGCGCCGCCGTGATCGCGCCGGCAAAGGCGCCCGACGATACGTTGTTGGTGTCGGCGATTTTGGAATCGAGCATGGATTGATACGGCCGCCACAGCGGCAGGCGCCAGAACGGATCGGCTTCGCGCGCGGCAACGCTCGCAAGCTCCATCACGAGCTTGTCGTCATCGGTAAACGCCGCCGGCAGCTCCGGCCCGAGCGCTACGCGCGCGGCACCCGTCAAGGTCGAAAAATCGACGACGAGATCGGGCGCCTCCTCATTGGCGAGCGCGAGCGCGTCGGCAAGAATGAGCCTTCCCTCGGCATCGGTATTGCCGATTTCGACGGACGTCCCCTTGCGGCTTTTGAAAATGTCGCCCGGCCGCATGGCATTGCCGGACACCGCATTCTCCACGGTTGGAATAACCACGCGGAGATTCACCGGCAATTTCGCATCCATGATCATGGAAGCAAGACCGAGCGCCGACGCGGCGCCGCCCATGTCCTTCTTCATCAGAAGCATCGCGGACGAAGGCTTGATGTCGAGGCCGCCGGTGTCGAAGACGACGCCCTTGCCAACGAGCACGACCTTGGGATGCTTCGCCTCGCCCCAGCGGAGATCAACGAGCCGCGGCGCCCGCGAAGACGCCCTGCCGACCGCGTGCACAAGCGGAAAATTCTCCTTCAAGAGATCGTCGCCGATCACCGAACGAACGCTCGCGCCGTGACGCTTGGCGAGCGCGCGCGCCGCCTCTTCGATTTCGGCGGGGCCGAGATCGTTCGCCGGCGTGTTGATGAGATCGCGCACGAGAAAAACGGCTTCGACGATGCGGGAAAGCTCGGCGCCGTCGGCGCCCGGCGGCAATTCGAGACGGGGTTTGCGATTTTCCTCCGCCGCGCGATAGCGCGAGAAGCGATAGCCGCCCAGCGCGAAGGACAGCGCCGCGAGCCGCGGCTCACGCGGCGGCAGGGCGAAGCGCCAATCGCCCGCGGGCAGGAGCGTCGCGAGCTTGCCCGGAAGAAACGGGTCGCGGTCACGGGCGGAGGGCGGCTCGCAAGCAAACAGCGCGCCGCCGATTCCATCGGTGCCGCCCGGGAGTAGGAGGAAACGCCCGGCCTCCGGTTTGAAGCCGCTCGCATCGGCGAAGATGACCGCGTCTTTCGGCAAGTCTCCGCGCGCCCGCGGCCAGGAATCGGCGTCGACGCACCAGACGGATTTTACCGCGGCATCGGAACCCGCGGGCGCGAAGGCGGAATGGAGGGGTGTGCTCAAAACGGAGGCCTTTTAACCAGACATTAGGGTTAATCGTCTATTACCGCGAGGCCGGGTTTCCGAGCCGGCCGTGGAGCGTGGAATGGTCTTGTATCAGCGTCGCGCGGGCAAATCGAAATTGCGCGGCTCCTCTTCCCTCATCATCGCCGCCATGCTCGCCGCTTCGCTCGCGAGCTGTGCGGCCAATCGCGCCGAGGTGACGGGCTCGATCCCACCGGCATCGGCGAAAATGAGCGACAGAGACTGGCGCCAGCGCACCGATGATCTTGCGCAACGCTATCGCACCAGCCCTTCCGATCCCGAAATCGCGATCGCCTATGCGCAAGCGCTGCGCGCAACCAGCCAATACGCGCAGGCCGCGGCCGTGCTGCAGCAGGCTTCGATCCGTAATCCGCACTATCCACCGGTGCTCGGCGCCTATGGCCGTGCGCTCGCCGACATGGGCCAGTACCAACAGGCGCTCGACATGCTGTCCAAGGCGCACACGCCCGACCAGCCGGACTGGCGGATACTGAATACCGAAGGCGCCGTGCTCGACCAGATGGGCAATCACGCCGACGCCCGGCGTTATTACGAAACGGCGCTCAAGATCGCGCCGGACGAGCCATCGATTCTTTCCAATCTCGGCCTGTCCTATGCCCTGTCAAAGGACCTTCCGAACGCCGAGCGGACGCTGAAGCAGGCGGCGGCCCAGCCGAATGCCGAGCCGCGCGTGCGCCAGAATCTTGCGCTCGTGCTCAGCCTGCAGGGAAAATTCCAGGAGGCCGAGCGCGTCGCCGGCGACGACCTGCCGCCGGAAGAGGCGCGGGCAAACATCGCCTATATGCGCGAGATGATGAAAGAGCGCGATCCCTGGAAGACGCTCGCCGCGACCAAGCCGACGGCGTAAGGCGGCTGCGTCTCCCTTCAATCCAAGACTTGAAAACGTTGCGAACGTGACCGGCTGCGGCCGGTCATGCTTCCTTCAGCGTATTTCCATCACGCGGATGAAGGCGGGCCCGAGAATCACGATGAACAGGACCGGCAGGAAGAAGAGAATCATCGGCACGGTGAGCTTCGGCGGCAGCGCCGCCGCTTTTTTCTCGGCTTCCGCCATGCGCATGTCGCGGTTTTCCTGCGCCAAGACCCGCAGCGCTTGCCCGAGCGGCGTGCCGTAGCGTTCCGCCTGCACGAGCGCCGTACAAACGGCCTTGACGCCATCGAGATTGGTGCGCGCGGCAAGGTTGTCGTAGGCGGCGCGGCGATCGGGCAGATAAGAAAGCTCGGCGGTGGTCAGCGTGAATTCCTCGGCAAGCGCAACTGACTGCGCACCGATTTCCTGGCTCACGCGGCGGAAAGCGACCTCGATCGACATGCCGGACTCGACGCAGATTAGGAGGAGGTCGAGCGCGTCGGGAAAGGCGCGGCGAATCGACGTCTGCCGCCGCTTGATGAGATTCTTCAGGAACAGCGACGGCAGTTTCATGCCGAGAAAGGCGGCGGCGAGCGCCGCCGCGATCTTCAACGCCGTTGGCCAGCCGAAGTCGGTGATGACGAAAACGTAAAGAATGGCGAAGACGAACATTGCGATCGGCGCGATCAGCCGGAAGAACAGGAAGGCCACATAGGGCCCCTGCCCGCGATAGCCCGCCTGAATGAGCGTCGCGCGCGCTTCTTCCTGGCCGAGATGCTTCCTCAGATTGAGCTGCTCGACGATCGTCTGCATGTAAGCCTTAGGCTCGCTGCGCAGCGTCACTTTATCGCCGCGGCCAAGCTTTTCGCGCTCGCGTGCCCTGATCTTGTCGCGCTCGATCGCAACGGCTTTCATGCGGCGCCCGAGATTGTCGTTGGCGAGATACGGCATCGCGACCGTGATCACCGTCGCCATGGCGGCGATCGCCGTGAACACGGTCACGAGGAAGTGCGTGTCATGCAGCTTGTCGATCAGAAGTTCGACCATACCCGCGCCTCAGAAATCGAAATTGATCATCTTGCGCATCACCAGGATGCCGATCGTCATCCAGACGCCGCTGCCGAAAAGCATGAGGTGTCCCATCGGCGTCGTCCATAGGAGCTCGATATAGTTCGGGCTCGTGAGATAAACGAGGATCATCACCGCGATGGGCAATGAGCCGATGATGCCGGCGGAGGCCTTGGCCTCCATGCTCATGGCCTGGATTTTCGCCTTCATCTTCTTGCGCTCGCGCAAGACGCGCGAAAGATTGCCGAGCGCTTCCGAAAGCGAGCCGCCAGCCTTCTGCTGGATAGCGACGACGATGCCGAAAAAGTTCGACTCCGGCAGCGGGATGCGGTCGAAGAGTTTGGCGGCGGCGTCGGAGAGCGGAATTCCCATGGCCGTAGATTCGGCGATGGCGCGAAACTCGCTCTTCACCGGCTCCTGCGTCTCGTTGGCGATAATGCGTATGCAATCGCCGATCGGCAGGCCCGCCTTGACGCCGCGCACGATCACATCGACGGCATTGGGCAACTCCTCGAGAAATTTGTTTTCGCGGCGCTTCTTGAGGAAGGAAAGCACCCAGCGCGGCAGCGCGAAGCCGGCCGCAACCGCGAAAATCGCGGCGACGTAGAGCTCGGCGCCCATGAACCAGCTGGCGAGGAGCACGACGAGCCCGAAGCCCGCGCTCGCCATCCAGAATTGACGCTTGCTCCAGTCGAGGCCGGCGCGCTGCAAGCGGATGCCGAGCGGCGGGCGTTTGGCATTCTTCCGGCGCTCCTCCATCTGCTTCAGCGTTTCCTCCACCGCCTGACGGCGGCTGGCGGCGGGATCGACGGTCCGGCGCGCGCGCCGCGTCTCCACCTGCTCGCTCGAAATGTCCTTCATGCGCTGCTCGACGCGCTTTTCGCCGGACAAGAGCGGATAGATGAAGACGTAGGCGACGCCGCCTACGGCGACGGTGATGAGGAAGGGAAAAGCGAACGAGCCGAGCATGGCGTCACTGACGCAGCGGCTCTTCGGCGTCGGCGGCATCGAGGGCAGCGGCGAGGCGCTTTTCCTCGCCGAAATAACGGGCACGATCCCAGAAGCGCGGCTGGCCGATTCCGGTCGAACGGTGCTTGCCGACAATACGGCCGTTCTGATCCTCGCCGAGCATGTCGTAAACGAACAGATCCTGCGTGATCACGACGTCGCCTTCCATGCCCACCACCTCGGTGACGTGGGTGATGCGGCGGGAGCCGTCGCGCAGGCGCGCGACCTGCACGATGACGTCGATGGAAGCGACCACCATCTCGCGGATGGTGCGCGGCGGCAGTTGGAAGCCGCCCATGGTGATCATCGATTCGAGACGCGAGAGCGCCTCGCGCGGGCTGTTGGCGTGCAGCGTGCCCATGGAGCCGTCATGGCCCGTGTTCATCGCCTGCAACAGGTCGAACGCCTCGGGTCCGCGCACCTCGCCGACGATGATGCGTTCAGGGCGCATACGCAGGCAGTTGCGCACGAGGTCGCGCATCTTCACTTCGCCCTCGCCCTCGAGGTTCGGCGGGCGCGATTCGAGACGCACCACATGCGGCTGCTGCAGCTGCAATTCTGCGGCGTCCTCGCAGGTGATGATGCGCTCGTCATCATCGATGTAGCGGGTGAGGCAGTTCAGCAACGTCGTCTTGCCAGAGCCGGTGCCGCCGGAAATCAGCGTGTTCACGCGGCAGCGGCCGATCACCTTCAGGAGGTCGGCGCCATGCTGCGAAATCGTCCCGTACTTCACCAGCTGTTCGAGGGTGAGCTTGTCCCTGCGGAATTTGCGGATGGTGAGCGCGGGGCCGTCGATCGACAAGGGCGGCACGATGACGTTGACGCGCGAGCCGTCGGGCAAGCGCGCGTCGCAGATGGGGCTTGATTCGTCGACGCGGCGGCCGATCTGGCTCACGATGCGCTGGCAGATGTTGTTGAGTTGCTGGTTGTCGCGAAAGCGGATGCCGGTGCGCTGAATCTTCCCCTGCACTTCGATGTAGACCGTGCCGGCGCCGTTGACCATGATATCGGCGATGTCATCGCGGGCGAGCAACGGCTCGAGCGGGCCGTAACCGAGCACGTCGTTGCAGATGTCCTCGAGCAGCTCTTCCTGCTCGGCGATCGACATCACGACATTCTTGATCGAGATGATCTCGTTGACGATATCGCGGATTTCTTCGCGCGCGGACATCGGGTCGAGCTTGGCAAGCTGCGCAAGATCGATCGCCTCGATCAGGGCGCCGAAAATCTGGCCCTTGACCTCGTAAAAGTTTTCCGTCCGGTGATTATCGGGAATGGGCGGCGGCGTGCCAGGCGCA
>Ga0209060_10000215_pt1 | contig 134052 bp, 132 predicted proteins | sample Coa_R1_8_FD_187155 | JGI IMG/M metagenome (GOLD analysis project Ga0209060, IMG submission 187155) | Surface soil microbial communities from Centralia Pennsylvania, which are recovering from an underground coalmine fire - Coalmine... | ecosystem: Environmental > Terrestrial > Soil >... | reverse complement strand
TTGCCAAGGCCGACATTTACCAGCCAACCATGGGCTGGCATGCGCTCGGCGAGGAAGTCGCGCTGCTCGCCCGCCGCACCGGCGCCCCGACCGTCACCGCGAGCCGCCGCGACGATGTCGCTTCGCTCGTCTATTACTTGCGTGACGAGCCGCGCGCCGTGCTGGCCTGGCCGGGCGGCCCCATTGCCGGCGATCATTTCCAATTAACCCGCCCGCTGACCGCAGCCGCCGGAGAGCCGATCCTCCTGATCACGCGCTGCGCGGATCCCGCTGGTCTCGCCGATTTCTACGCGAGCGTCGAGCCGCTCGGCCCCTTCGAGATACGAACCGGCCGGACCAGCACGCGCGGCTATTTCGCCTTCCGGCTTTCCGGCCGCAAAGGCGGCGCGTTATCCAAGATTTGCTAAGGCGGCGCGCGGCCTTTGCGCGCCAATGCCTTCCGCCTATAAGTGCGCCGACCGCGCGGGGCTTTGCCCGCCATCAGCCCGAGTAAAGCGATGACGAAGGACGTGAAAAAGGTGGTGCTCGCCTATTCCGGCGGGCTCGACACCTCGGTGATCCTGAAATGGCTGCAGGCGACCTATGGCTGCGAGGTCGTCACCTTCACGGCTGATCTCGGTCAGGGCGAGGAGATCGAACCCGCGCGCAAAAAAGCGCTTAATCTCGGCATCAAACCGGAGAACATCTTCATCGAGGACCTGCGCGAGGAATTCGTCCGCGACTACGTCTTCCCGATGTTCCGCATGAACGCGCTCTATGAGGGCCAGTATTTGCTCGGCACCTCGATCGCGCGGCCGCTGATTGCGAAGAAGCAGATCGAGATCGCGAAGAAGACCGGCGCCGATGCCGTCGCCCACGGCGCCACCGGCAAGGGCAACGACCAGGTACGCTTCGAACTCGGCTATTACGCGCTCGAGCCGAACATCAAGGTGATCGCGCCGTGGCGCGAATGGGATCTCGCGTCGCGTACCAAGCTTCTCGACTTCGCCGAGAAGCATCAGATTCCGATCGCCAAGGACAAGCGCGGCGAAGCGCCGTTCTCGGTCGACGCCAATCTTTTGCACTCCTCGTCCGAGGGAAAGGTGCTCGAGGACCCCAATGTCGAGGCGCCGGATTACGTCTATCAGCGGACGATCGCGCCCGAAGAGGCGCCCGACAAGGCGGTCGAAATTGCCATCGGCTTCGAGAAGGGTGACGCCGTCTCGGTCGACGGCAAGAAACTCTCGCCCGCGGCCTTGCTCACGCGGCTGAACGAGCTCGGCAAAGCGAACGGCATCGGCCGGCTCGACCTGGTCGAAAACCGCTTCGTCGGCATGAAGTCGCGTGGCATTTACGAGACGCCCGGCGGCACCATCCTGCTTGCCGCGCATCGCGGCATCGAATCAATCACCCTCGACCGGGAAGCGGCGCATCTGAAAGACTCGTTGATGCCGCGCTACGCGGAGCTCGTCTATTACGGCTTCTGGTTCTCGCCGGAGCGCGAGATGCTGCAGGCGCTCGCCGACAAGAGCCAGGAATTCGTCACCGGCACCGTGCGGCTCAAGCTCTACAAGGGCAATGTCGCGGTCGTGGGGCGCGAGAGCCCTTATTCGCTTTACAACCAAGACCTCGTCACCTTCGAGGAGGGCGCGATCGCCTACGACCATCGCGACGCCGCCGGATTCATCAAGCTCAATGCGCTCCGCCTGCGCACGCTCGGCCAGCGCGGCCGCAAGAAAAAATGAATGGCGAGCTAAGCCCTGCCGGCGCGATCCGCAAGATCATCGGTTTTGCGATTGCGGCCGGCGGAATTTTGTTCGCGCTTTCGGTCGGCGGCTTTTCGGCGATCATCATGCTCGGCTATTGGGCGCACGAGAACACCGAGGGCCATCTCAACCTCGCCGGCATGGTCGCGTTCTCGCTGCTCGTCGGGTACGGCATTTATCGCCTGGGACGCCGGATTGCGCGTTAACTTTTCGAAAAGCGCGCATTTCGCCATTGCCTCCGCCTTGATCGTGACTATATTTCGCGGCGATTTGTCCGCGGGCCGAAAACGGCCCGCGGCGCGCTTTTGGAACCCCGCATGAATCTCCGCAACGTAGCCATCATCGCCCACGTCGACCACGGCAAGACCACGCTCGTGGACCGGCTGTTGCAGCAATCGGGCACCTTCCGCGCCAATGAGCGCGTCGCCGAGCGCGCGATGGACTCGAACGACCTCGAGCGCGAGCGCGGCATCACCATTCTCGCCAAGGCGACATCGGTGATGTGGAAGGACACGCGCATCAATATCGTCGACACGCCGGGCCACGCTGATTTCGGCGGCGAAGTCGAGCGCATCCTCAACATGGTCGACGGCGCGCTGGTGCTGGTCGACGCCGCCGAAGGACCGTTGCCGCAGACGAAATTCGTCGTCGGCAAGGCACTGAAGCGCGGGCTGAAGCCGATCGTCGTCATCAACAAGGTCGACCGTTCCGATGCGCGGCCGACAGAAGTGGTGAACGAGGTGTTCGACCTCTTCGCCGCCCTCGATGCCACCGACGAGCAGCTCGATTTTCCGATCCTCTACGGCTCGGCAAAACAGGGCTGGATGGCGGCAAGCGCCGAGGGACCGAAAGAGCAAGGCATGGCCCCCCTCTTCGATCTCATCATCCGCCATGTGGCGCCGCCGGTGATCGAGGAAGGACCGCTCAGGCTGCTCGCGACCATTCTCGAAGCCGATCCTTATCTTGGCCGCATCCTCACCGGCCGCATCTCCTCGGGCTCGATCAAGCCGAACCAGAGCGTCAAAGTGCTTTCGCGCGAGGGCAAGCTTATCGAGCAGGGACGCGTCACGAAACTTCTTGCTTTCCGCGGCCTTGAGCGGACCTCGATCGAGGAGGCCCCCGCCGGCGACATCGTGGCGATTGCCGGTCTGGAGAACGCCAACGTTTCCGACACCATCGCCGCGCCCGAAGTAGAGGCGCCGCTTCCCGCCCAGCCGATCGACCCGCCGACCTTGGCCATGACCTTCCGCGTCAACGACTCGCCGATTGCCGGTACCGAGGGCGACAAGGTCACGAGCCGCATGATCCGCGATCGCCTTTTCCGCGAGGCCGAGGGCAACATCGCGCTCCGCATCCGCGAGAGCGACGAGAAAGATGCCTACGAGGTCGCCGGCCGGGGCGAATTACAGCTCGCGATCCTGATCGAGACCATGCGGCGCGAGGGCTTCGAGTTGTCCGTCTCGCGGCCGCAGGTGGTGATCGCGCGCGACGAAAAGACGGGCGAGTTGCTGGAGCCGATCGAGGAGGTCGTCATCGACGTCGACGAGGAGCATTCCGGCATCGTCGTGCAGAAACTCTCCGAGCGCCGCGGTGACATGATGGAGATGCGCCCTTCGGGCGGCGGCCGCCAGCGGCTTGTCTTCCACGTGCCGACGCGCGGATTGCTCGGCTACCAGAGCGAGTTGCTCACCGACACGCGCGGCACCGCGGTGATGAACCGCCTGTTTCACGCCTACGCGCCGTTCAAGGGCGAAATTCCCGGCCGCCGCACCGGTGTCTTGATCTCCACCGATCAGGGCGAGGCGGTTGCCTACGCGCTGTGGAACTTGGAAGACCGCGGGCCGATGATGATCGAGCCGGGCTGGAAGGTCTATCGCGGCATGATCGTCGGCGAACACACCCGCGGCAACGACCTCGAGGTGAACGTGCTCAAGGGCAAGAAGCTCACCAACATCCGGACTACGTCCAAAGATGAAGCCGTCCGCCTCACCCCGCCCATTCGAATGACTCTAGAGAAGGCGCTCGCCTATATCGGCGACGACGAGCTGGTCGAGATCACGCCGAAATCGATTCGGTTGCGAAAGAGGATTCTCGACCCCAACGAGCGCAAAAAAGAGGAAAAAAGGCGGGAGACCCTGGAGGTGTGACCTAGAAGCCTCACCTCCCAGCCGAATTAACCTTTCATTAACGAAAGTCTTGAAGCGCTCCCGGCGCTTTGCTTCGATTGGGTCATGAGCACGATCCTGATCGAAACGCGCCCCGCCCGGCCCGCCGACGCTGTCGGCCTCGCCGAGACGCATGACGAGGCCTGGCGCACGGCCTATCAGGGTCTCATTCCGGGACCGGAACTCGAGAAGCTGATCACCCGCCGCGGCCCGAGCTGGTGGGACACGGCGATTCGCCGCGGCTCGCGCATTTCGCTGCTCATCTTCGGCGAGGAGATCGCGGGCTATGCCAATTACGGCCGCAACCGCGCGAAAAGCCTGCCCTATGCCGGCGAGGTCTACGAACTTTATCTGAGGCCGGAATATCAGGGCCTCGGCTTCGGCCGCCGGTTGTTCTCCAACGCCAAGCGCGACCTCGCCCAGTCGGGCCAGACCAGCATGGTCGTCTGGGTGCTGTCCGACAACGAGCCGGCCGTCGCCTTCTATCGCGCGCTCGGCGGCCGCACGATCGCCCGCTCGACCGAACGTTTCGGCCAGAAGGTGCTCGACAAGCTCGCCTTCGCCTGGACGCGCTAGGCGTTTCTATTTTTCATTGAAATCGTAGAGATCGCTGAAGCCCGGCCCCTTGTCGCCGAGCACGACCGGCTTGTCCTCGCGGCAGCGAAAGCCGCGGGCGCGCTTGTCGGCGATTTCCCGCGCCAAATCGTCCGCATTGCGGTTGGCGAGACTGTCGACATAGCCGACGTGACAGACGGCGCCGGGCGAAAGCCGCGTCACCACCAGCACCTCGCCTGCGACCTGATCGCCATTGTCGTCGGATTTTGTCGTGCTCCAGCGCATGATGGCGGCAAAGGGCTGCTGCTTTCCATCGGCACTTTTCTCGATCCGCCATTCGATCCTGCCGCCCTCGCCGTTGAACGCAGCGAGCGTCTGCCGGGCCGCCGGCTCCTCGCGGGCGCGGGCGCCGAAGCTGATCATCACGCGCTGATCGCCCGCCGCCATATAGACCGGGATATTCGCGTAGCCCTTGCAACGCCACTCGCCGTAATCCTCGCGGCCCTTGCCGGGGACGTGCTGGCATTTCTTCAGATCAAAATCGGTGAAGGCGCTTTCGATCGTTTGCGCGGCGGCGGCGGAGGCCGCGAGAATGGCGAGGGCGGAAACGGCGAGCCTCTTCATCACGGGCTCCCTCCTCAGAGGTTCGGCGGCGGCAATCCGGCGCGCATCGCGGCCGCGCGCAGCGTGTTGGCTAGGAGACACGCGATCGTCATCGGGCCGACGCCGCCCGGCACCGGCGAGATTGCACCCGCGACTTTGGCCGCCTCGTCGAAGGCGACATCGCCGACAACACGCGGCTTGCCGTCTGCGCCCGTAACACGGTTGATGCCGATATCGATCACCGTCGCTCCCGGTTTGATCCAGCCACCGCGCACAAGCTCGGGCTTTCCTATGGCAACAAAAAGGAGATCCGCGCGCCGGCATACGGCCGCAAGGTCTTTTGTTTTCGTGTGCGCAATCGTCACCGTCGCGTTCTCGGTGAGCAGCAAATACATCAGCGGCTTGCCGACGATGTTCGAGCGGCCGACAACCACCGCTTTAAGCCCTGTGAGCGACGGATGCACGGTTTTCGCGAGCATCACGCAGCCGAGCGGCGTGCAGGGCGCAAGCGCCGGCAGACCGCGCGCGAGCCTTCCGGCGTTGAGCGGCGAAAAGCCGTCGACATCCTTGGCGGGAGAAATCGCGTTCAGGATGCGGGCGGGATCGATATGGGGAGGCAGCGGCAGTTGCACGAGGATGCCGTCAACCGCAGGGTCGTCGCCGAGCGCTTGCACGAGTTCGAGGAGTTTGGCCTCGCCCGTTGCCGCCGGCAGCTTGTACTCGAACGTGGCCATGCCGATGTCGACGGTCGCGCGCGCCTTGTTGCGCACATAGACTTCGCTCGCCGGATTGTCGCCCACGAGCACCATGGCAAGGCCCGGCATACGGCCGAGCTTTTCGGCCATAAGCCGCGCCGCGATCGCCACCTTGCCGCGTAATTCGCTTGCGATCGCCTTGCCGTCGATGATCTTCGCGCTCATTTGGCTTTTGCGTTTTTGGTGATCGCCCGCTCGAATGCCGCCGCCAGCAGCCGCGGATCGCCCGCGAGCCGGAAGGTCTTGGTCCTCGACTGAGCACCCCGCGCGAGCGAAACCGTGGAGGGCGCGACGCCCGCCGCTTCTGCGATCACCCGCTGAAGTGCGGCGTTCGCCTCGCCGTCGGCGGGCACCGCCCGCACCCGCGCCTTCAATACCGCACGGCCGTCGGCCAATCTTTCAATTCCGTCGATGGCGTCGCGGCCGCCTTTCGGCGTCGCGCGGACCGATACGAGCAATCCGCCCGGCATCGCTTTCCAGGGCGGGTCGAGAAACTCAGCGCTCAAGCGAACAGCCAGAAGATCAACCGCTCGATAAAGAGAAGCAGCAGGATCAGGATCACCGGCGAGATGTCGATGCCGCCGAGATTGGGGAGCAGATTGCGAATGGGCCTGAGCGCGGGCTCCGTGAGGCGATGCAGCACCTCGCCGATGTTGCGCACGACCTGGTTATAGGGATTGACCACGTTGAAGGCGACGAGCCACGAAAGAATGGCCGCCGCGATCAGGATCCAGATATAGAGCGTGATGACGGTGTGAATGAGCCAGAGAAATGGGTTGAGCATGCGACGCTCCGCGGACCAATCGAGGCCCGATCAATAGCCGTGCGCGGCGCGCGAGGGAAGCCTCCTCTTCTTGACACTTATTCGGGGCGCGGCCTACATGATCCGGTCTGGACGGGGCCGTAGCTCAGTTGGGAGAGCGCCGCGTTCGCAATGCGGAGGTCAGGGGTTCGACCCCCCTCGGCTCCACCAGTTCGCCCAGACATTTTCCACCAAGGCTTTGATTTGCAGGCGCCGGCGTGCGGGCCAGCGGCGGCGCATAAAAGCGAACGGGAGACGGCCGGTGGGGTCAAAAACCGGACGTCTCCCGTCGAACTAACGGCCGGCTACGCACTACCTGAAGCCGACTTGCCAAACTTGTTTGCAAGGGCTCTGCCAGCGCGCGCGGCGCGCGGCGCCACGAAATCTCGTCTGTAACGATTCGTTAAATACGAAATCCGCGATCGCCCGCGCCGCTCACGGCAAAGTCGGTTCGCAATCTGCGACGCCGGTTGCATTTTGCGAAGAATAGCCGGCCGCCGGCGGCTCCTTCTTCGCGAGCCTCGTCCACAAATCGAGAAACTTTTCGAGCCAGGCGCGCGTCTTCGCATCGTGCACGAGCCGGCCGTCGAAATGATCCGCGCGCGGCCGCGCATTCGGCAATTCCAGCCGCGCGTGGCCGCGCGTTGTCCACCGGCACATCATGTGATGCGTAAGCTCCGAGTGAAACTGAAAGGCAAACGCCGCGCGGCCGTACCGAAACGCCTGATTGCGGAAGGTGTCGCTTTCGGCGAGCAATACGGCGCCATCGGGCAGGTCAAAGCCCTCGCGGTGCCACTGATAGACGTGATCGGGCCAGTCGAAGAGTTTCTTGCCCGCCTCCGTCGCCCGCAGCGGATAGTAGCCGACTTCCACCAAACCCTCGGGATGAAAGCCGACCTTGGCGCCAAGCGCGCGCGCAATCACCTGCGCGCCGAGGCAAATGCCGAACAGCGGCTTGTCCTCGCGTAACGGCACCGCTTCCGTCCACGCGATTTCCTTCTTGACGTAGTCGTCATGGTCGTTCGCGCTCATCGGGCCGCCGAAGATCGCGGCACCGGCGTGCTCCTCGAGCGTCTCGGGTAAGGGATCGCCGCAGGGCGGGCGGCGGATATCGAGGGAAAGGCCGCGCTCAACGAGCATCCGGCCGATACGGCCGGGCGTCGAATGCGCTTGGTGGAGGACGACGAGAACGCGCTTGGACATCGAAACGTTCATTTAGCGCGCCGCTTCGAGGCAAGATAGGCCGAAGCCGCGATAACAGGCTTGCGCGGCGCGCGGGGCGAAAGGAACGCGCCGACCTTGTTCAGGAACCCCGGAATCACCACGCGCTTGCCCGCTTCGAAGCCGCGCCAGCCGACCGCCGCGCATTTTTCCGCGCTCATCCCCGGCAAGTGCGAGAACAAGGTGTCTTTGCCGGGATTGGCGCGCCTCTGGAAATTGGTCGGCACCGGACCGGGGCAGAGCGCCGTCACCCGCACGCGGCGGCGCAACTCATAGGCGAGCGCCTCGGAAAACGACAGCACATAGGCCTTGCTCGCATAATAGATCGCCGCATAAGGCCCGGGCTGAAAAGCGGCGGTGGAGGCGACGTTCAGGATCCCGCCGCGTGCGGCGATGATCTCCGGCAGAAACTTCAACGTGAGGTCGGTGAGCGCCCGCACGTTAAGGTCGACGATGCCAAGCTCGTCGGCGCGGCTATGCGCGACAACCGGCCCCACCAGCCCGTAGCCCGCATTGTTGACGAGCTCGAACACCGAAAGCCCGCGCTTGGAAAGCTCGCCGGCGAGGCGATCGGCGGCGCCCGCTTCGGCAAGATCGAGCGCGATAATCTCCGGCCGTGCCTGGCCTTTGGCCGCGATCGCGTCGGCGACCTTCGCGAGACCTTCCGCCGAGCGCGAAACCAGCACGAGCTTGCGTCCGGCGCCCGCCGCTTCATGCGCGAGTGCGGCGCCAATTCCGCCGGATCCGCCGGTAATGATGGTAGCCGCTGTCATGGCGGCGGATGTCTAGCGAAGCCGCCGATGCCGCGCAAACCGCGCTCTCGAACGAAGGCCGCGTTCAGATCACCGGCTGCTGCGGGCCGGTATTGGCGTGAAAATCGCGGCCGTTTCCCGTTGGCGCGATGAAGCTCATGCGCAGGAGAAATTCGCTGAACGGCTCGCCATTGCCGCGGAACCGGGCATAGGCGGCAAACATCGGATCGAGCGTCTTGATGATCCCTTCGTGCTCGAGGTCTTCGGCGTAAAGCTTCGAGAGCCGCGAGCCGTCGACGGCGCCGCCGAGATAAAGATTGTAGCGGCCGGGACCTTTACCGACCAAACCGATCTCCGAAAGATACGGCCGCGCGCAACCGTTGGGGCAGCCGGTCATGCGGATGACGATATCGTCCTGCGCGAGCCCGTGCGCCTCCAGCCGTTCTTCGAGCGCGGTGATGAGATCGGGTAGATACCGTTCGCTTTCGGCAAGCGCCAGGCCGCAGGTCGGCAGCGCCACGCACGCCATCGAATTTCTGCGCAGACCCGATAGATTCTGGTCGAGGCCGAACTCGGCAACGATCGCCTCGACCGCCGGCCGCTCTTCCGGCGCGACATTGGCGACGATGACGTTTTGGTTGGGCGTGAGCCGGAAGTCGCCTTTGTGCGACTCGGCAAGCTTGCGATAGCCGTCGAGATGCGCGGCACCCGGATGATTGCCGATGCGGCCGTTCTCGACGAACAAAGTTAGGTGATGGTTGCCATCCTCGCCTTCGGTCCAGCCGAGCCGGTCGCCGGTCGAGGTGAAGCTAAAAGGTTTCGGCGCGCCGAGTTTCACGCCGCCGCGCCGTTCCACCTCGGCGCGAAAAGCATCGAGACCTTTGTCCTCGATCGTGTATTTGAGCCGCGCGTGCTTGCGGTTTGAGCGATCGCCCCAGTCGCGCTGCACGGTGACGACAGCTTCCGCCACCGCGAGCACGTCCCCCGTGCGGCAGAAGCCCATCACATCGGCGGTGCGCGGATAGGTGTCGGGCTCGCCGTGGGTCATGCCCATGCCGCCGCCGACGGTGACGTTCCAGCCGCCGATTTCGCCATCGCCGTCGACGATCGCGATGAAGCCGAGATCGTGCGCGAACACGTCGACGTCGTTCGAGGGCGGCACCGCGACGACGATCTTGAATTTCCGCGGCAAGTACGTCTTGCCGTAGATCGGCTCCGTCACCTCTTCCTCGCCGCCCGCGATCTTCTCGCCGTCGAGCCAGATCTCGCGATAGGCCGGCGTGCGCGGCAACAGGTGCTCGGAGACGGATTTGGCCAGCGCCTGCGCCGCCGCGTGCGCGCGCGACTGATACGGATTCGGATCGCACATGACGTTGCGGTTGACGTCGCCGCAGGCGGCGAGCGTGTCGAGCGCGGCCTGGTCGATTTCTTTCAGCGTCGTCTTGAGATTCGACTTGATCACACCGTGGAGCTGAATCGTCTGGCGCGTCGTCACCCGCAGCGTGCGGTTGCCATAGAGGCGCGCGACCTCGTCAAGCGCGAGCCATTGCGCGGGCGTGAGCACGCCGCCCGGGATCCGCACCCGCAGCATGAAGGCAAAGGCCTTCTCCATCTTTTTCTTCGAACGCTCGGCGCGAAGATCCCGGTCATCCTGCAGATACATCCCGTGGAATTTGACCAGTTGCTGGTCGTCTTCGGAAATGCCGCCCGTGATCTCGTCGGCGACGCCTTCGGCGAGCGTGCCGCGCAAATACGCGCTCGCTTCCTTGATCGCTTCGTTGCGCGACAGGTCTTTGGTATCCTTGGCCATGAGCGAAGCGCCTTACGCGCTCAGTAGACGTCCTGCAAATAGCGCCGCTCGGTCTCTAACTTCGCGACCGCTTGCGCGGCGACTTCCGGCGACACGCCCTTCACATCGGCGATGGCGCGGGCGAGCGTCGTGCGCACGTCTTTCGCCATCGCCTTGGCATCGCCGCAGACGTAAAAATACGCCCCGTTATCGAGCCATTCAACGAGGTCGCGGCGCCGTTCCCACATTTTGTCCTGGACGTAGATTTTCTGCGGCGTGTCGCGCGAAAACGCCACATCCATGCGCGCGAGCGCGCCGTCCTTCAACGCGTCCTGCCACTCGAGTTGATAGAGGAAATCGTGGGTGAAATGGCGGTCGCCGAAGAAGAGCCAGTTCTTGCCCGTGGCCCCGCTGGCGCGGCGCTCCTGCACGAAGGCGCGATAGGGCGCGACACCGGTGCCCGGCCCGACCATGATGATGTCGCGATCCGGCGCCGGCAGCGCGAAATGCTTGTTGGGCTTGAGCTTCACCTTCACGCGCGCGCCCTTTTTCAGGCGATCGGCGACGAAGTTCGAAGCGACCCCTCTGCGCGCGCGGCCGAAGCTCTCGTAGCGCACGGCTGAAACGAGGAGATGCGCTTCCTCGCCGACCTCGCGGCGCGACGACGCAATCGAATAGGCGCGCGGTGCGAGCGGGCGCGTGAGGCCGCGCAACTGCTCGGCCGAGAGCGACATCGGGAAATGCCCGACGAGATCGATCAATTGCCGGCCGGCGATCCAGGCTTTTGCCTTCTCCGATCCGGCGAGCGCCTTCAGGTAGCTGTAACCGGTGATCGCGGCATAGGCTTCGAGCGTCTTGCGCGAGAACGTCGTGACGTCGCGCGATTTGATGAGCTCTGCGCGCAGCGCCTCGTCCGACACCAGCCCCGCCGCCCGCAAGAGGTCGTCCACATAGGCGGGATCATTCTCGGGATAGAGGTCGAGCGAGTCACCCGGCTTGTAGGCGGGTGCCGCACCGTCGAAGGCAAGCTCCAGGTGGATCGTCTCCTTGTCCGAGCGCGACGAATTGAGGTTGATCCACTCGCTCACTTCCGCTTCGACCGGGCCGGTATCGGCGGCCGCCTGCTGGCGGGAGCCGAAATCGACGGCGATCACCGTGCCGCGCGCCACTTCCGGCGGCGCCAAAGCCTTCAGCGCCTTGTCGGTCCACTCGCCCGCGGGCTTTTCGAAATCAAGGTCGCAGTCAACGCGGTCGACGACGCGCTTGCCGCCGAGCGCCTCGAGCCGCGCGTCGATCTTCTGGCCGATGGTGCAGAAATCCGCGTACGCCGAATCGCCCAGTGCAAGCACACCAAATTCGACGCCGTCGAGCTTGGGCGCGTTCTCGCCCATCAACTCGGCATAGGCCCGCGCGGCGCGCGCAGGCGGCTCGCCCTCGCCCCAGGTGGCGGCGATCACGATCAACCGCTTCGCTTTCGCGAGCGTTGCGAGTTCGAGATCGGCCATGTCGATGACGGTCGGCTTTAAGCCCTGCTTGCGCGCAAGCTTGGCCGCGTCATTCGCGAGCTTCTCGGAGTTGCCGGATTCGGTGGCGTAGACGATCGTCAACGGCTCCGCCGCCTGCGGCGGTGCCGCCGGCTGAACGGAAGGCTGGTCGGAAGGCTGCGCCTGCTCGATGCCCGCGAGAAATCCCGCGAGCCACGCGCGCTGCACCGGCGTCGCCGTGCCGACGACGCGGTTGAGGGCTTCGATGTCCTCCTCAGTGAAGGGGGCCGCTTTCGGGATCGTGAGAAAACTCATCTGCCAGCCCTATTTCCAGTCCATACGCGCCTATGGCGCCGCTCGGCCATATTCTCTTTGTATTATAGCTATTCATGCACTGAAATACTGTCAAATAAATAAATATAACATAAAATATATGTGTTATATCTATCTCATTGCTTGGCCAGATAAAAACAAGCCATGCAGGATGGGCGGGCCAGATAGTTGGGCGAATCGAGAAGAAGCGAAAAGAGATCGGCTGCGGCGGTCAGGCTTTCCCGGCCTCAAGCGACCGCTTGAGCTTCACCATGCCGCCGAGCCAGCGGTCGTAGTTCTCGGCCTTGTTGCGCATGTATTGCGCGACCTGCGGATGCGGCAGGATCAAAAAAGTCTCGGCTTCGAGGCCTTTGATCACGGCGTCAGCGCATTGCTCCGGCGTGAGCACCCCGTCGAGATGTTGCGGGCCGTGCGAGCCGCTGCGCAGCAACGGCGTGTCGACGCCTTGCGGGCAGAGCATCGAAACGCGAATGCCCTGGTCGCGATGGGTAATGGCGAGGATTTCGCCGAAAGCCACCGCCGCGTGCTTGGTCGTCGCGTAAACGGCGCTGCCAATCTGCGAGAGCAACCCCGCCGCCGAAGCCGTGTTGAGAAAATAGCCGCCGCCGCGCGCGATCATGCGCGGCAATAACGCGCGCGCCGCGTAAACATGCGCCATCACATGCACGTTCCAGCTCCGCGTCCAGCTTGCATTGGTGGCGGAACCGACATCGTCGGGCTTCGCCTCGCGGTCCACGAGGCCCGCGTTCGAGCAGAAGAGATCAATCGGCCCGATATTCTTTTCGACGTCGTCGATGAGCTTGACGATCTCCTGCTCGTTGGCCACATCAACCTTGTAGCCCTTGCCGCCGACCAATTTCGCCACGGCTTCCGCCTTCGCGCCGTTCAAATCGGCGACGACGACCGCCTTGGCGCCTTCCTTGTGAAACCGCTCGCACAGCGCCTTGCCGATGCCGTCGGCGCCGCCCGTGACCACAACGATTTTGTCCTCGACCTTCATGCGGGCGGCTCCTGACTGACGAAAAGTTTTTTCAGCTCGTTCTTCAGAATCTTGCCGCTCGGATTGCGCGGCAGCATCTCGCGCGACAGGACGACCTTCACCGGTACCTTGAAGGCCGCGAGCCGTTCGGCGACGAAAGCGCGCAGCTCATCTTCGCTCGCATCCATCCCCGGCTTTAACGTCACCACCGCGCCCGGCTCCTCGCCGAGCGTCCGGTGCGGAATGCCGACGAGGGCCGCGTCCATCACCGCCGGATGCCGGTAGAGCACGTCCTCGACCTCAATGCAGTAGATGTTCTCGCCGCCGCGCAAGAGCATGTCCTTCTTGCGATCGACAACATAGAGGAATCCTTCCTCGTCGATTTTGGCAAGATCGCCGGTCTTGAGCCAGCCGTCGACGAAGGTTTCCGCGGTCGCCGCGGGATTGTTCCAGTAGCCCTTCACCACGTTCGGGCCCTTGCCCCATAATTCGCCGACGGCGTTCGGCGGCAACTCCTCGTCGTTCTCGCCGATCACTTTCATCTCGCAGACCGGTAGCGCCGGCCCCGAGCTTTCGGGCCGATGCTCATAATCCTCGCCGCCATTGTGGGTGAACGTCGCCGACGTCTCGGTCATGCCCCAGCCGAGGCCCGGTACTGATTCCGGAAACGCCTGCTTGATCCGCCGCACGAGTTCGGACGCCGCCGGCGCGCCGCCATAGGAGACCGCCTCGAGCGAGGAAAGATCGTATTTCTTCCGCGCCGGATGCTCGATCAACTGCCAGGCGATCGTCGGCACGCCGCCGGTGCTCGTCACCCGCTCGCGCTCGATCAACTGCATCGCGGCTTCCGCATCCCAGCGGCGCAGGAGAACAAGCTTGAAGCCGTTGTAGAGCCCGGGGCAAAGCACCGCGTGACAGCCGGTGGTGTGGAAAAACGGCACCGCCAAGAGGTTCGTCTTCTGCGCCTTCGGGTCGGGCAGCGGCGGCATTTCGCCCCGGCGGATGAAATTGCGCGCCGGCGAAAAGGGCGCGGCGATCACCGTCGAACAGGCGTTGCGATGGGTGCCGAGCGCGCCCTTCGGCTTTCCGGTGGTGCCGGAGGTGTAGAAAATCGTCGCGTCGTCGTCGGGGAGAAGCTCCACCGCCGGCAGCGGCCGGTCAGGCAGCTGGTGCCAGTCGTGGACGGCGCCGATGATGCTTTCGAGCGGCGTTACGCGCGGATGCGCGATCTCCTCATCCGCGCGCGCGACATAGATTTTTTCAAGCGCCGGACAATTCGGCAGATATTCGACGATGCGTCCGAGCCGCTCGGCGTCGACAACCGCGATTTTCGCGCCCGAGTCCGTAAGGCCGAATTCGAGCTCGGCGCCGGTCCACCACGCATTCAACGGCGTGATGATCGCGCCGACGAGCAAAGCCCCGAAGAAGACCACCGGCCATTCCGGCAGGTTGCGCATGGCGAGTACGATGCGATCGCCTTTTTTCACGCCTTGCTTGTTGAACTCGTCGGCGATCGCAAGCGCAGCCCGTGCGAAGGCCTCGAAGCTCGCGCGGTCATCCTCGTAGACGAGAAAGATTCGCTCGCCATGCGTGCGCCCCCGTACGAAAACATCGCGCAAGGTCGGCGGCGCGTGCTTCCACACGCGCGTCTTCACGCCGCGAATCATCGCCTCTTCCATCTCGAAGGGCGTACCCGGCCGCGTCATCAGCGCGTGCGCCTGGGCGATCGGCATTACGGGCCAGGACTTCGGCGCGGATTGCGGTTTGGACATCGCGCGATCCCTCAATAGCGGTTGAGCCGCGCGAGCTGGTCGGCGTGAAAATTCGCGTCGCCGAACAATTCCTGCGCGACCCGCACTCGCTTCATGAAGAAGCCGATGTCGAATTCATCGGTCATGCCGATGCCGCCATGCATCTGCACGGCCTCCTGCACGGCGAGCGTGGCGGTGGCACCCGCGCGCGCCTTGGCGATTGCGACGATTGGTCCGGCGTGATCGAAATGCTCGTCGAGCGTTTGCAAGGCTTTCAAGACGGCGGCGCGGGTGATTTCGATCTCGCCGTAAAGGTGTGCTGCGCGGTGCTGCAACGCCTGGAATTCGCCGATGCGCTTGCCGAACTGCTTGCGCTCCTTGAGATAGGTCACGGTGCGCGAAAACGCCTCTTCGCCCGCGCCGACAAGTTCCGACGCCACCGCCGTGCGGCCAACATTCAGCGCGCCTTCGAGCACCTTCCAGCCCTGATCGACCTCGCCGAGCACGGCGTCCGCATTCACCTGTGCATTGTCGAAGGCAATGCGCGCGGCGTTGTGACTATCGACCATGATCGTGCGCTCGGTCGAAATACCCTTGGTCTTGGGATCGACGATAAAGAGCGTGATCCCTTTCGTATCGCCCGGCTCCCCGGACGTGCGCGCGGCAACGATCAGAAAATCGGCGACATGGCCGTCGACGACGAAGCTCTTCGTGCCGTTGAGCGAGAACCCGTTGCCCGAGCGTTTCGCCGAAAGCGCGATCTTCGACGGATTATGCTTCGAATGCTCGTCGACGGCGAAGGCGCCGATGCGCGCGCCCGCGGCGATCTTGGAGAGATTCTCCTTTTTCTGCGCTTCACTCCCCGCCCGCGCGATCGCGCCCGCGCACAGAAGCGCCGTCGAAAGGAACGGCGACGGCGTCAGCGTGCGGCCAAGCTCTTCCATCACGACGCCCGCCTCGACATAGCCGAGGCCCGTACCGCCGAACGCCTCGGGAATGAGGATGCCGGCGAAGCCCATTTCCGCGAACTGCTTCCACAGATCGCGCGAGAAACCCGTTTCGTCGCGCTGGTCGCGAAGCTTGCGGAGATGCGAGATCGGCGCGTTCTTGGCGAGGAAACCGCGCGCGCTGTCGCGCAGCAGGCTTTGTTCGTCGTTCAAAACGAGCGGCATGAAACTTCAGGCGCCCGGCAGATCGAGGATACGCTTGGCGACGATATTGAGCTGCACCTCGCTGGTGCCGCCCTCGATCGAATTCGCCTTGGTGCGCAGCCACGCGCGCGCGAGCGCCCCCTCTTTCGAGCGCTTGCTTTCCCACTCCAGCGCGTCGGCGCCGCCCGCGGCCATCAGCAACTCGTATCGCCGCTTGTTCAGTTCCGAACCGTAATATTTGAGCACCGAGGAAAAGGCGGGATTCGCCTGCCCTGCTTTCGCGAGATCGCCGGCCCGTTCCATGGCGAACACAAACGCCATCTCGTCGACCGAGATTTCCGCGATCTTGCCACGCAGCACCGGATCCGCGAGCCGGCCGTCGGCGTCGAGGCCGACCGAATCCGCCGCGACCTGACTTACCGGCCGCCCGGCGGCGCGCAACCCGATGCCGCCGATCATCGCGCGTTCGTGCGTCAGCAGATATTTCGCGATCTCCCAGCCCTTGTTGAGTTGGCCGACAAGATTCTTCTTCGGCACCTCGACGTTGTCGAAGAACGTCTCGCAAAACGGCGATTTGCCGGAAATGAGCAGAATCGGCTTCGTCGAAACGCCCTTCGATTGCATGTCGAAGAGAATAAAGCTGATGCCCTCGTGCTTCGGCGCCGAGAAATCCGTGCGCACGAGGCAGAAGATCCAGTCCGCCTTGTCGGCGTAGGAGGTCCAGATTTTCTGGCCGTTGACGAGGAAATGGTCGCCCTTGTCCTCGGCCTTCGTCGCGAGCGAAGCGAGGTCCGAGCCCGCGTTCGGCTCCGAGTAACCCTGGCACCAGCGGATCTTGCCCTGCACGATCTGCGGCAGATATTCGCGCTTCTGCTCCTCGCTGCCGTATTTCAAGAGCGCGGGGCCGAGCATCCAGATGCCGAAGGAATCGAGCGGCGAGCGGCAGCCGAGCGTGCGCATTTCCTTTTGCAGGATTTTTGCCTCCTCGCGCGACAATCCGCCGCCGCCATACTCCTTCGGCCATTCGGGAACGGTCCAGCCCTTCTCGGCCATGCGCTCGAGCCACACGCGCTGCGCCTCGGAGTGAAACTTCCACTTGCGGCCGCCCCAGCAGATTTCTTCTTCGCTCTGCATGGGCTTCCGCATTTCCGGCGGGCAGTTCTTCTCCAGCCACGCACGGGTTTCTTTGCGGAAAGCTTCGAGATCGGACATGGAAATTCCTCAGATGGTGACGCCGCCGTCAATCACGATGTTTTGGCCGGTGACGAAGGAGCCGGCGGATGACGCGAGAAACACCGCCGCGCCCGCGATTTCGTCGGGCTCCCCGATCCGACGGAGCGGCGTCGTCTCCTCGCGCGCCTTCAGGCGCACGGGATCTTCCCACAGCGCCTTCGCGAAATCGGTCTTGATCAGGCCCGGCGCGATGCAGTTCACCCGCACATTATGCGGTCCGTATTCGACCGCGAGATTGCGCGCGAGCTGGAAGTCCGCCGCCTTCGAGATGCAGTAAGCGCCCAACACCGGCGAGCCGCGCAAGCCGCCGATCGAGGAGATGATGATGATCGAGCCTTCCTTGCGCGCAATCATCTGCGGCACGGCGAACTGGATCAGCCAGTGGTTGGAAACGATGTTGTTGTCGAGAATCTTGCGGAGCTGATCGTCCTGAATGCCGCCGAGCGGGCCGAAATAGGGGTTCGAGGCCGCGTTGCAGACGAGAATGTCGATCTTGCCGAGCTTCTTATTGGTTTCCTCGATGAGATTCTTCAACTCATCCTTCGAGGAAATATTGGCGGGCACCACGATGGCGTGGTCGCGGAACTTCTTATTGATCGCGTCGGCGACTTCCTTGCAGGCTTCCGCCTTGCGCGAGGACACCACGACCCTGGCGCCGTGCTCCGCGAGCCGCTCGGCAATCGCGCGGCCGATGCCGCGCGACGAGCCGGTGATGACCGCGACTTTTCCCGATAGGTCGAACAACGACATCGTGACGTCACTCCCCGATTATTCTTGATTTTGGCCGAACTTAGCGGCTCACCGGCCCAACACAAGCGGCTCTTGTTTCGCCCAATGGAACGCGACGTCAGGCGCCTGCTTTCTTCGCGAAGGCGAACGCGGCTTTGGTCAGCGGCCCCATGCGCGCCACCGATTCCGCCGCCCGCGCGTTCGCCGCGGTGCCGTCACGGATGCGGCCGGCAATGCCCTGCAGGATCGCGGCGATACGGAAGAGGTTGTAGGAGAAATACCAGTTGAGGTCGGGGACGCCTTTGCGGTTGGTGAGCTTGCAATAGAGCGCTTCCGCCTCCTCGATGCTCGGAATGCCGAGCGCGGCGATGTCGAGGCCGGCGATGCCGCTGCGGCCCTCGGGCGGCATCGCCCAGTTCATCAGGAAATAGGTGAAGTCGGCGAGCGGATCGCCGAGCGTGGAAAGCTCCCAGTCGAGGATCGCGACGATTTCCGGTTCCTTCGCATCGAAGATCATGTTGTCGAGCCGGTAGTCGCCGTGGACGATCGAAACGCGTTCCTGCGCCGGCACCGTCTGCGGCAGCCATTCGATCAGCCGGTTCATCTCGGGAATGTCTTCCGTCTCCGACGCACGATACTGCTTCGACCAGCGGTCGATCTGGCGCGCGAAATAATTCCCCGGCTTGCCGTAATCGGAGAGCCCGAGCTTCTCGGGATCGTATTGATGCAATTTCGCGAGCGTCTCCACCTCTGCGCGGTAGATGGCGCCGCGCTCCTCGCGCGAGCAGTTGGGCAAACCGCCGTTCCACAGCACGCGGCCTTCGACCATCGCCATGATGTAGAACATCGCGCCGATCACGCTGTCGTCCGAACAAAGCGCATAGGGCCGCGCCACCGGAAAGCCGACCTTGTGGAGCGCCGAGATAATGCGGAATTCGCGATCAACCGCGTGCGCCGACGGCAGCAATTTTCCGAACGGCTTGCGGCGCAAAACGTAGGAGCGGCCTGGCGTGTCGAGCCGGTAGGTCGGATTCGATTGCCCGCCCTTGAATTGCAGAACCGTCAACGGGCCGCGATAGCCCGCGACGTGATCCGCGAGCCAGCGATCGAGCTTCGTTTCATCAAGCCGATGCCGCTCCTCCACGGGCTTGGTGCCCGTGTAGGCCTCGTCCGAGGGCGCCGCGGCGGGCCGGCTCATTCGGCGGCGAGATCGAGATTGCTGTGGCGCGAATATTCCATGCGCGCGATCGAGCGGTTGTGGACTTCGTCCGGACCGTCGGCGAGGCGGAGCGTACGAATGCCCGCATAGGCCTTGGCAAGGCCGAAGTCGGTCGTCACCCCGCCGCCGCCATGCGCCTGGATCGCGTCGTCGATGATCTTCAGCGCAATCCGCGGGGCCGCCACCTTGATCATCGCGATCTCAAGTTTCGCCGCCTTGTTGCCGGCCTTGTCCATCATGTCGGCGGCCTTCAGGCAGAGAAGCCGCGTCATCTCGATGTCGATGCGCGCTTCCGCCACGCGCTGCTCCCACACTGAGTGATCGGAAATGCGCTTGCCGAACGCGACACGCGATTGCAGCCGCCGCACCATTTTCTCGAGCGCCGCTTCCGCGACGCCGATCGTGCGCATGCAGTGATGGATGCGGCCGGGTCCAAGCCGGCCCTGCGCGATCTCGAAGCCGCGGCCTTCGCCGAGGATCAAGTTCGAGACCGGCACGCGGACATTATCGAGAATGACTTCGGCATGGCCGTGCGGCGCATCGTCGAAGCCGAACACCGGCAGCATGCGCACGACCTTCACGCCCTTGGCATCGAGCGGCACCAGGATCTGCGATTGCTGCGAGTGACGCGCGGCGCCGGCGTCGGTCTTGCCCATGACGATCGCGATCTTGCAGCGGGGATCCCCCACGCCCGACGACCACCACTTGCGACCCTGGATCACGTATTCGTTGCCTTCCTTGCGGATCGAGGTCTCGATGTTGGTGGCGTCGGACGAGGCCACCGCCGGCTCCGTCATGAGAAACGCCGAGCGGATCTCACCGTTCATCAACGGCCGCAGCCACTTTTCCTTCTGCTCCTTCGAGCCGTAGCGATGCAGCACTTCCATGTTGCCGGTGTCGGGCGCCGAGCAATTGAAAACTTCGGACGCCCACTGAATGCGGCCCATCTCCTCGGCGCAAAGCGCGTATTCGAGGTTGCTGAGGCCGGCGCCATGGAAATCGCCCTCGTCGTGTTTTTCCGAGGGAGGCAGGAACAGGTTCCACAGGCCTTCCTTGCGCGCCTTCGGCTTCAGCTCCTCGATGATGGGGACGACCTGCCAGCGATTGGCGCCGAAGGCTTCCATTTGCTTGTGGTAGGTATCGACCGCCGGATAGATGTGTTTCGCCATGAAGGCGACGACGCGGTCCCGCCAGTGGCGCTGCCGCTCGGAAAGCGAAAAATCCATCGATGATCCTCCCTACCAATTCCACTACCGTGTCTAGCCGGCTTTGACCGACAATTGATTCAATACGCGCCGCCGTCAACGGCCTGCGAAATCGGGCGTCCGCCGGGCGTTCATGGCGGCCACCCCTTCCTTGAAGTCGGCGGTGCGCCGCAGCCATTCCTGTTCGAACAATTCGCGCTCGGTCGAGGCCTCGATTTCGTCGGCAAGCCCGCGCCGCAGCGTTTCGCGCGTCGAAAGGACGGCAAGCGGGGCCGATAGCGCGATTTCGGCCGCGAGCGCTTGCGCCGCCCGCCGCACCTCGGCTTGCGGCACGAAGTGATCGGCGAGCCCGATGCGAACCGCTTCTTCGCCCGGCACGCGGCGCCCGGTGTAGAACATGAGCGCCGCCTGCTGCGGGCCGATCACGCGGGTGAGCGTCGTGGTGAGCCCGAAGCCCGGATGAAAGCCGAGGCGGGTGAAATTCGCGCAGAAACGCGCTTCGGCGCAGGTCACGCGAAAATCCGGCACCATTGCAAGCCCCAAACCCCCGCCGACCGCGGCACCCTGGATCGCGCCGACGATCGGCTTCCTGGTGCGGAAGAGCCTGAGCGCCTCTTTATAAAGGTGCTTCGTCGCGCCGGCCGCCTCCGACGCCGTGCCCGTCGCCGGCCGTCCGGCAAGATCGGCGCCGGCACAGAACACTTTTCCTTCGGAAGCAAGCACGATCGCGCGGCAGGCGGGATCCGCATCAAGCTTCTCGAATTCGTCGGCAATCGCATTGATCAACGCATTGTCGAAGAAATTCTGCGGCGGCCGGTCGAAGACGACCGTCGCCACGTGCTTGTCGAGGGAAACGCTGACGTCCTTGCTCATGCCGCCCTCATCGTCCGGTAAAATTCGGTTTTCGCTTCTCGACGAAATGCGCGACACCCTCTTTCAAATCCTCGGTGCCGAAGCATTTGACCAGTTCTTCGTTCGCAAGATGCGTCGCCTCCGCCAGCGTCTGGAAGTAGGACTGATAGATCTGGTGTTTCATAATCTTCATCGAGCGCGGCGAGGAAAGCTCGGCGAAGTCCTTGGCGATGCCGTGCACGGCGTCGTGAAAGCCTGCCGCCGGCAACAGCTTCACGAGCCCCATGGCCGCCGCTTCTTCCGCGAGCATGGTGCGGCCCGACAGCATCAGGTCGAGCGCGTTCATGGTGCCGACGAGCCGCGGCAGCATCCAGGCCGAGCCGTATTCGCAGATCAGTCCGCGGCGCGCGAACGACGTCGAAAACTTCACGCCTTCCGCCATGTAGCGGATGTCGCAATAGAAGGTGAGCACGAGGCCGATGCCCGCGACCGGCCCGTTAATGCCGGCGATGATCGGCTTCGGCACACTCAGTAGATAGCTGTAGCGCTGGTCGAAATTGTCGGCGGTCTTCTTCGCCTCGTGCAGGCCCGCCGCGAGCTTCGGATCCTGCGCCCGCGCGCCCAGGCCCTCCATATCGGCGCCGGCGCAAAAAGCGCGGCCCTCGCCCGTGAGCACGATCGCGCGCACGCCGTCATCGGCGGCGGCCTTGTGAATCGCGTCGCGCACTTCTTTTTCCATCACCGGCGTCCACGCGTTCATGCGCTCCGGCCGGTTGAAGGTGATGGTGGCGACTCGGTCTTTCACCGCGTAGAGAATTTGCTCGTATTTCGACATGAAGCCTCCCGAAGTTTTTTCGTTTTTACCGCAGGCCCAGAAGCCGCCGGGCGATCACCCAGCGATGCACCTCCGACGGCCCGTCATAGATCCGCATCAGGCGCACCTTGCTCGCCATGAATTGCAGCGGCATTTCCTTTGCCATACCCATGGCGCCGAAGGTCTGCATGGCCTGATCGACGATTTCCCAAGCCATTTCGGTCGCGAACACCTTGGCCATCGAGACTTCCACCCGCGCGTCGCGCTTGTCGTCGACTTTCTTCGCTGCGTCATAAGCAACGAGCCGCGCCGCATGAATTTTGGTCGCGGCGTCCGCGACCCACCACTGGATCGCCTGCCGCTCCGAAAGCGGCGCGCCGAAGGTAACGCGCTGCGGCGCGTGTTCGCAAATCATCCCGAGCGCGCGCTCGGCGATGCCGATGCACCACGCCGCCATCTGCAGCCTGCGCGTGGAGAGTCGCACCTGCATCGGCGCGAAGCCCTCGCCCTCGCGCCCCAAAAGCTGCGCCGCGGGAATGCGGCAGTCCTCGAGCGCGATCTCGTAAGTAAAATGCCCGCCGATCATCGGAATTTGACGCACGACGTTGAAGCCGGGCGTACCCTTATCGACGAGAAAGGCGGAGATGCCGCCGCGGGCGCCCTTCGCCTTGTCGGTCACCGCCATCAGAATCGTAAAGTCGGCGTGATCGGCGCGGCTGATCCAGATCTTGCGGCCGTTCAGCACCCAATGATTGCCGTCCTTGACCGCGCGCGTGATCATCGCGGCGGGATCGGCGCCGGCGCCCGGCTCCGAAATGCCGATCGCCGAAACCGTTTCGCCGCGCGCGTAGGGCTCGAGATAGGCTTTGCGCTGCTCCTCGTTCACCGTCACCATGAGCATGCGCAAATTCGGCGAGTCGGGCGGCAGCGTGTAGGGCGTGATCGTCTTGCCCATCTCTTCGTTGACGCCGATCATCGCCTCGACCGGCATGTCGGCCCCGCCGAACTCAACCGGCGCGTCGAGTCCCCACAGGCCAAGCTCGCGCGACTTCTTGTCGATCGGCGCGCGCTCTTTCTGCGTGAGCGCCGCTTCTTCGCCGCGCGCCTCGCGCTCCAGGACCACCTTTTCGAGCGGCATCAGCTCGTCACGCACGAAGCGCGCAACGAGCTCCTTCAACATGCGATGCTCTTCGCTGAGCTCGAAATCCATGTTCCGCCCTGCGGGCCGCGACAGCCCGGGCGGAAGCGTAGCAAGTCTTGCTTCAATAGGAAGCGCCGGCCATGCGGCGCAACGTTTGCGGCAATAGAAACGGCCCTTCCGGCACGCCGCCCACTTCGGCCGCGACGCCATAAAGCTCGGCGACGAGGCTGTCGGTCACGACGGCCGCGGGCGCGCCCCCGGCGGCGATGCCCGCAAGATCCACCGCCGCGTACGGCCGCCAAACTGTTTCATCGGTCACTTGGTCAGGATCAGCTTGTTCTGGCTGGTGAGGCGAAGCCGGTAGGTGTCCTCGCCGTGGCGGATCGCGATTTCACGCGTGCCGACGAACACCTCGCGGCTGTCGATCTGATGCTCGCGCACCGGAATCGAGCGCTCGCTGCCGCCCGTGGCGCTGATTCCATTGGGCAATTCGTCCTGTTTCGAATTTTTCAAAACTGCGCCCAGTTTAGAAGCATTTTAGTGTTGTTTTTCAAAGACTTGACGTGAGGTACATCGTGGCGATACGAAAAGCAATCGGTGAAATGCGGATCGGGCTGGTCCGCGCACCATCGCCCCGCCAGCCAGCAGCGCGCGCTGCCGCCAGCTCCGGCGACCAACAGCAAAAGCTGGGGGCTGGAAATGATTCGTTTCGCATTTCGCGCGCGCGCGCTGCCGTCAGTGGCGCTCGCATTCTCAATTTGCGCGGCGGTATTCACCGTGATGAGCAGCAGCGCCAGCGCGCAATCGCCGATCGTGCTCGATACGACCACCGTGGTCGCGACCAAGACCGAGGAGCCGGTCAGCGACACGCTCGGCGGCGTCTCCGCGATCCGCCAGGATCAGATTCAGCAACTGGATGCAAGGCAGGCGAAGGATCTCTTCATCGCGACACCCGGCGTGTGGACGCAAACCCGCGCCGACGATCCCGGCCAATCGATCAACATCCGCGGCTTGCAGGATTTCGGCCGCGTCGCCGTCACCATCGACGGCGCACGCCAGAACTTCCAGCGCTCGGACCACAACGCCGACGGACAATATTATGTCGATCCCGAACTGATCGGCGGCGCCGATGTCGCGCGCGGACCCGTCTCCAACATTTACGGCTCCGGTGCGATCGGCGGTGTCGTCGTCTATCGCCTGAAGGATGCCGAAGACATCCTGAAGCCCGGCGAGAAATGGGCGGTGGAGAGCAAGGAGGAGCTGAGCTCCAACAAGGGCGCTTCCACGACGCTGTTCGGCGCCGCCCGCATCGGCGACAACATCGATGTGTTCTTCGGCGGCACGTTCCGCAAACAATACAACTATAAGGACGGAAACGGCGAGACCGTGCCGAACACCGGCTCGGAGACCTGGACCGGCACCGCCAAGATCACGCTGCGCCCGGCCGAGGGAAGCACCATCAAGCTCGGCTACACGCAATACGATTCGAGTTTCAACTGGGGGCAGCCGTTCGTCTCGGATCTCGGCTTCCTTCCGGCGCCGCAGCAGCTCAACGACATTTATGCGACCGCGGTCAAGAACCAGATCGCGAATGCGCGCTGGCTCTACACGAGCCCCGACAATCCGCTCGTGGATCTCGACGCCAACATCTACTGGACACGCACGCAATACGACCAAACAAAAGTCGACGGCATCCAGCCGACCGACCCGTTTTTAGGCGCATTTGCGACAGCCGCGAACGGCGACACGCGCACCTTCAGCATCGAAACCGCCGGCTTCGACGTTCACAACACGTCGCGCACCGACACCGGACCGTGGAAGCACGCGGTGACCTATGGCGTCGACGGCTTCCGCGACCACGTCTTCACGGCAGGCTTTGACACCGGCTTCACGCCGTCGGGCACCCGGACGGTGGGCGGCGGCTTCGTGCAATGGAAGGCGAACTATTCGAGCTGGCTCGAAGTCATCAGCGCCGTGCGTTACGACAGCTACAATCTTTCCGGCGGCGGCTTCGAATCGGACGGCAGCCGCGTTTCGCCGAAGATCACCGTGGGCGTCACGCCATTCAAAGGCTTCCAGCCCTATGTGAGCTATTCCGAGGGCTATCGCGCCCCGGCGCTGACCGAAACCATCATCAGCGGCATTCACCCCGCCGTGCCGAATTTTCCGTTCCTGCCCAACCCCACGCTCATGCCCGAGGTCGGCAAGAACCAGGAAGTCGGCATCAACTTGAAATACGACAACGTCTTTTCCAGCGGCGATTCCTTCCGCGGCAAGATCAACGCTTATCGCAACAATGTCGGCAATTTCATCCAGCTGGTGACGGTGCCGGATGGCGCGGCCGGGCAAGGCGGTCAGCCCTGCGTGTCGCCCGCCGTCTTGTTCTGCGAGCAATACCAGAACGTGCAGCATGCGCGGCTGCAAGGCGCCGAATTCGAATCGATGTACGACACCGGCAGCAAATGGTTCGCGGGTCTTGCCGCGAGCTACGTGCACGGCCGCGACCTCGACGACCATACGCCGCTCGCCACCGTGCCGCCCTACTTCGTCACGACGACGCTCGGCAACCGCATCACCGATCGGTTCACCGCTGTGGTCCGCTGGCAGCACGTGGGAGCAAAACCGGCGAACGAAATTCCGACCAATAATTCGGGGCTGTTCGCTCCCGTCGGCGCCTACGACCTCGTGAATCTGTATCTGTCTTACCAGATCAGCCCGAACGCGCTCGCCGCGCTCTCGATCGAGAACCTGCTGAACAAACAATATTCCCCGTACATGCAGGTTTGGGTGAACGACTTCGGGCCGGCAGGGGCGGCGCCCGTGCCCTTCCCCAATCCCGGCATCACGGTGAAAGGCTCATTGAAGATCCGCTTCGGAGGTTAGCGAAGCGGCCCGCTTCCCATCACCACCCCATCATGCGAACGTTGAGAGGAGGAAGAAAATGTTCATTGCGATGAATCGCTTCAAGGTGAAGTCAGGTTCCGAAGCTGCTTTCGAGAAAGTGTGGCGCGAGCGCGAGACTCACATCGCGCAGGTGCCCGGCTTCGTCGAATTCCATCTGCTCAAGGGACCGGCGCGCGACGATCACACGCTTTATTCGACGCACACGACCTGGAACACGCAGGCTGATTTCGAGGCCTGGACCAAATCCGAGGCCTTCCGCGCCGCCCACAAGAATGCGGGCAACAACGCGCCGCTCTATCTCGGCCATCCGGAATTCGAAGGCTTCGAATCGGTGATGAATCTGCTTCCCGCCGGCAAGGCGGCCTAAGGGGGACGGCGCGTCAGAATGGTGTCCAGGAAAACGAACAGCAAAGCGAAGAAGCCCCGCGAGGAAGAAAAGAAGGGCGCGGTCATCATTCCCTTTCCGGTGGTGCCGCGGCGTGGCGCCGAGATTGCCGGCAAGCTCCCTTTTTCCGTGGTGCCGACGCGCGACGCGCCGGCGAACAAGGAAGCGCCAAAGTCCTCGAATGCGGACGCGCGGCCAGCGGCCCCGCATGCCGAACTTCCGCAATGGAAATGGTGGGAAGTCGCTATCGCGGTTTCGATCGCGCTGCATCTCGGCGCCGCGGCGATTTTCCAGGCGAAATACAGCTACGATCTCGAACGCGCGGCCGGCGCCGCGGCGGCTTCTTCCGAAGGCTCCGAGGTCATCCCCATCGAGGTCGTGGTCACCGCGACGCTGCCTTCGGCGCCCGTGGCCGACGCCACGGCGCCCGACGCGCTGAAGCCCGCACAAACGACGCCGCAAAACCAGACGGCCGACGACAAAAAGAAATCAGCGCCGCCGCAGAAGAACGAAGACGCGGCCGAGGTCGTGCCCACCGCGAAGGAAACGCCGGATCCCGACAAGGAAAAGCAGGACCAGAAGAAAGAGCGCGCGCAGCAGGCGAAGAGCGCCGCCGCGAGCCCAAGTCCTGCCGCGGCTTTACATAACGAAGGCCGCGCCGGCGCCGGCGGCCGCATCGAATCGGGCGGCACCGCCAACACCTCCTCCTATCAGGCGGAGGTGCTCGCGCATTTGCAGCGCTATCGGATTTACCCGCCGGAAGCGAAAAGCCGCGGCATCACCGGCACCGCGGTGGTGCGCTTTGCGCTGGCCTCGAACGGAAGCGTGATTTCAGCCTCGCTCGCGCGCGGCAGCGGCGCTTCCACGCTCGACGACGCGGCGCTTTCGATGGTGCGCCGCGCCTCGCCGTTTCCGCCCTTCCCGCCGGGTTTCGGGCGTTCGCAGATGGATTTCGCCGCGCCGATCCGGTTTGATTTGCGGTGAGAAGCCCTCAGCGAAAAACGAACAATCTTCCATTGCGGCGAGAAGCAAAAATCAAATCGCTGAAAAGCTGGTGCCGCAAGAGGGATTCGAACCCCCGACCCCGTCATTACGAATGACGTGCTCTACCAGCTGAGCTATTGCGGCTTCGGCCCGTGATAGCGGGGCCACCCGGTCATTTCAAGCAGCGGGTCCGGCGAGCCAGTCGAGAAAGCGGAAACGCCGCTTCGGCGCGGCTTCTTCTTCCTCCATGTCTTCGACCGGCCCCGGATCGTCGGGCAGCGGCGGCTCGGCCACGAGCGGCGCCGCGGCCGGCGGCTTGGAAAAAATCGGCAGGCGCTTGCTCTCGGAAGGCGCCGCCTCGGCCGCCGCTTTCGGCCGCGACAATTCCTGCTTTGGCGGCGGCGTTGCCGCCCAGGCCCGCTCCGCCGCCTGTTCGAGCACGGGGCCGGCCTGCGCCGCGGATGGCGCCGACCACACGAAGGCATCCAACTTGCCGGTGCTGGGCGAGACCGGCAGCCACTCGTCGGTGACGTGGCCGTCGGCGACCCAGGCCGGATCGCGCTTGGCGCGCATGGCCCTGAGCGCCCATTCGCGCGCCTTGCCGTGATCGCCATGCTCGGTCGCCTCGATCTCGGCCATCAACAGACACGCGCGCTGGGTGGGATCGCCGAGAAGCGGCACAAGCGCGGCGCGCGCCTCCTCGAAGCGGTGCGCATCCACCGCCGCCCGCGCGGCGGCGAGCGTCGATTCGAGCGAGCCGCGCGATTTCCGGATGAGCTTCTTCACGCGCGCGAGCCGCTCCTCGGCCGAGGAGCCCGGCTGCAAATGCGCATAAACTTCCGCGAGCTGCGGGTTCGGCATCGCCGCCCATGCCCGCTCGACGATTTTCGCCGCCTTGCGCAGGCTACCCTGCGCGCCGAGCAACCGGCCGGCGAGCGCCGCCGCCGGCACCAGATCGGGCGCGAGCTTCGCCGCTTCCACGCTCAACTCGCGCGCGCGGGCGGGATCTGTTTCCTCGAGCGACATTGCCTGCGCGGTCAGCAGCACCGCGCGCCGCCGCGCGGCCACGGCCTTGCCGACGACGCTCGCGGAAACCGCGCGCTGAAGCGTTTCAAGCGCGCCGCGCCAGTCCTGCGCGCGGCTCTGAAACTCGATCAGCGCTTCTGCCGCCCAGGCGGGCATTTTGTGATCGCGCGCCGCTTCTTCCGCATAGGCGCGCGCGGCGGCGGCATCGTTGCGGCGGACCGCCTCCATATAAAGACCGCGGAGGCCGAGGAGCTTCGTCTCGACGCGGCCGAGCATGGTGCGGAATTCCGCTTCTGCCGCTTCGATCTCGCCGCCGAGTTGGGCGGCTTGCGCCGCGAGCAACAGCGCCAGTGGTTCCTCGCCGAGGAATTTGCGCGCTTCGCCGGCGGAGCGTTTGGCGACTGGAAGATTTCCCGAGCCTACCGCGATCATGCCGTGGGTGATCGCGCGCCAGCCGCGCGTCTTCCGCCGCTCGCGGAAAAAGAGCGCCACGATATCGGGCGAGCGCATGACGAGACGGATCGCGGTCCAGGCGAGCATCGCAAGTGCGGCGAAAACGACAAAGGCGATCGCCGCCACCGTGACCGAGGTCGAAATCCGCCAGTGGTGAAAGGTCATCACCACCTCGCCCGGTCGGTCGACGATCCAGGCGGCGGCGAGCGCCACGGCCGCGACGAAAACGATGAAGCCGAGAATGCGGATCACTGTTGCGGCTCCACGCTAAGCGCCGCCAATTCCGCGTTCAGAAGATTCTTGACCGTGGCTTCCGCGTCGCGGCGGCGCGTGGCGGCGGTGAACCAGGCGGCGGCTGTCGCCTTCGCGTCGGCGGGAAGCTTCGCGCCCTCGTCGAGCGCCGCGGCGAGATCACCGCGTTTCAAGCGCTCCTCCATGCGCGCGACGATCGCGCCGGCGCTCGTGCCTTGCACCTCGCCCACGGGGCGAATGTCGACGAGATGCGTGAAGCGAGACCACAGCCGCGCGAAGTAGCCGGTGGGTTCGGGCTCGCGCGCGAGCTTCGAAGCAAGCGGCGCAAATTCGGCCGCGAGTTTCGCGATCGTCGGCAATCCCGTCTGCGCCGATGGCTCGAATGGCGCGAGCGGCGCCGCGTGCTCGCCGAGGAGCGCGCGCACGGCCGCAAGCTCCTTTTCGAACGGCGCGCCGTTGACGATCGCGTCGCGTAATGCGCCGAGGGCCACGATCTGGGGCGAATTCGCCGGCGCCGGCCGCGCTGGATTGCTTAATCGGTTCTCCAGCGCCGCGAGCCGGTTGTTGATCGCCTCGACCGCGGCCGTATTCGCCGCCTGCGCCTGCTCGCCGAGCTTGCGAAGATCCGAAAGCGAATTCTCCACGCTCTCGATACGCGCGTTGAGCGGCGCGAGATCAACCGGCTGCGGGTTGGGGCGGCCTTCGACCGCGGCGAGGCGCTTTTCGAGTTCGGCGACGATCTTCAGCAGCTGATCGACGCGGTCGCCGATTACGCCGACCGCCGGGTCCGCGCCGCTGCGGCCGGTGATGTCGGCCAGCGATCCGCCGCGCACGAACAGAAAAGCGAGCGCGAGCAAGAGCGCCCCCGCGAGCAGGCCGATCAGGCCCGACAGATAAGGCAGCGCCCGGTTCGGCGGCGCGGCGGCAGCGCGCGCCTTGCCGCTGCCGGGGTTCTCGCTTTTTTCACCATCTTCCGGGGCGCGCTCTTCTTTCGGCCGCTCCGGCGTCACGTCGGTGGCCGAAAGCTCGATCACCGGGGGCTTCGCGCGCTTGCGGCCGGCATCATGGTCGCGATCGTCCATGCTGATCCCGTTCATTCCAAGCCGCCCGCTCCCCCGGATAAACCGCGCGGCCTTCTCCCGCAACCGGATTTAAAGCCCGAGCAAGGCCAACATCGCCTCCTCGTCGGGGCGGATGGCGACTTCCGTTCTGCCGCCCATGGCGGCAAGCGGCGCCGCCACCGCCGCGGAAAGGCAAAGATGGCGAAGCGGCGCGACGGCTTCCGCAAGCCCCGCCTGCCGCGCGAGGCTCGCGAAGACCTCGGCGCTGCGCGGCGAGAAGTGGAGCACCGCGTCGATCTCTCCCGCCCGCAGGGCGGATACGGTCGCATCCGCGAACCGCTCCGCCGGCCGCGCGCGATAGACGATGCGGGTCTCGAATTCGATTCCAGCGGGCGCCGTCAGTCCCGCAAGATCGCGCGCGCGCGTCTCTCCCGCGAGATAAAGCACGCGCGCTCCGGCCGGCAGCCTCCGCGCGATGAGTCCGGCGAGCGCCTGCGCGTCGCCGCCGGCGGCCTCGGCCCCGGCGAAGCCGGCCGCGCGCGCGGCCGCGGCGCTGTGCGCGCCGACCGCGAAGAGCGGAAGCGATTTCAGACCGGCAAGTGCTGCGGCATTGCCGGCCATGCGCGGCGCGCTCGCGCTGGTGATCGCAAGCGCTGCGAATTCGCCGCGCGGCGGATCGAACGCAACCGGTTCGATGACCAGGAGCGAATCGATCAGCACCGCGTGCCCCGCCGCGCGCAACCGCGCCGCCGTCTTCGCTGCGTCGGGTTCGGGGCGGGTGACGAGGATCCGCATGTTACAGCGCCACGATCTTGGGTTGGATCATTGCGTTCCTGACATTTTGCGGAAGCATGATCTTTCCCGAAAACCGGTTCCCACTTTTCGGGATCATGCTTCAAGCACGCCCGCGGGCGCGCGGGCGCGCAACTCCATGCCGGCGTCATGGCCGAGCGCGACCGCCTCGCTGAGCGGACCCTCGCGCTTCGTCTCCACCGCGCCGGTGCCGTCGGGCGCGATCACCAGGCCGTGGAGATCGAGCCGCTCGCCCTTAATGCGGGCGTGGCCCGCGATCGGCGCGCGGCACGAGCCGCCCAGCGCCGTGAGAAAGGCGCGTTCGGCCGCGAGCGCAATCGAAGTCGGCGCGTGATCGATCGCCGCCACGAATGTTTCCATGCGCTCGTCGCCCTCGCGGATCGCGACCGCGATCGCGCCCTGGCCGACCGACGGCGGGAAGGTCGCGGGATCGAGCAAGGCGCGCGCTTCTCCCTCGAGCCCGAGCCGCCTGAGCCCGGCGAGCGCGAGCACCGCCGCGTCGAATTCCCCCGCTTTCACCTTTTGCAGCCGCGTTCCCACATTGCCGCGCATGAGCTTCACCGCGAGATCCGGCCGCAACCGCTTCACCAGCGCCTGTCTTCGCACCGAGGAGGTCCCGACCACCGCGCCGGCGGCAAGGCGCTCGAGCGAATCGGCCTTCGCGCTCAAGAGCGCTTCGCGCGCGTCCTCGCGCGGTGGAAACGCCGCGAGCCGGATGCCCGGCGCCAGAAACGTCGGAACGTCCTTGGCCGAATGCACGGCAAGCTCGATCCGGCCGGACAGGAGCGCCTCATCGATTTCCTTGGTGAACAAGCCCTTGCCGCCGGCATCCGCGAGCGGCCGGTCGAGGATCTGCTCGCCGCTGGTGCGGATCGCGACGACCTCAAGCGCAAGCTCGCCATGCGCGGCCGCGAGCAACCGCCGCACGATCTCGGTCTGCGCGAGCGCGAGCGGGCTGCCGCGGGTGCCGATACGGACGGGCGAGGATGGGTTCATGGAAAGGCGGCGCTAGCGCGAATGGGCCGGAGGGTTATAACAATCCTGGGTGAAGGCCTCCGGCGGCGTTGCCGCCGGAAGGAAGCCGGAATTCAGGAATGCTTGTACTCGGAATCGAGACGACTTGCGACGAGACGGCCGCGGCGATTGTCGAACGCGACGATCAGGGCGGCGGCGAGATCCGTTCCAACATTATTCTCTCGCAGCTCGAACAGCACCGGCCTTTCGGCGGTGTGGTGCCGGAAATCGCGGCGCGCGCCCATGTGGAGGCGCTCGACGAGATCATCCGGGCCGCGATCGAGAAGGCGGGCACGAATATGTCGCGCCTCGACGCGGTCGCGGCTTCTGCCGGGCCCGGCCTCATCGGCGGCGTCATCGTCGGCCTCACCACCGCCAAGGCGATCGCGCTCGCCATCGGCAAGCCGCTGATCGCCGTCAACCACCTCGAGGCGCACGCGCTCACCGCGCGGCTCACGCACAAGGTCAATTTTCCGTTTCTGCTTCTGCTGGTGTCGGGAGGCCATACGCAGCTCGTCTCGGTGGAGGAGGTCGGTCAATACCGGCGGATCGGCGGCACGCGCGATGACGCGATTGGCGAAGCCTTCGACAAGACCGCGAAGCTTCTGGGCCTGCCCTATCCCGGCGGCCCCGCGGTCGAGCGCTGCGCCAAGGACGGCAATCCGGCGCGGTTCAAACTGCCGCGGCCGATGTTCGGCGAGCCGGTCCCGGATTTTTCGCTCTCCGGCCTGAAGACCGCGGTGCGGATGGAGGCGCAGCGGATCGCGCCGATCTCGCGCCAGGACATTGCCGATCTCTGCGCCTCCTTCCAGGCGGCGATCATCGACGTGATCACCGACCGCGTACAACGCGCCGTGGAAATTTCGCGCGGAGCCGGACGCGAGCCGAATGCGATCGTGATCGCCGGCGGCGTTGCCGCCAACCGCGCGATCCGCGACGTGATGGAGGAGATGGCGATCTCGCTCGCGCTCCCCCTGGTGATTCCGCCGCCGGAACTCTGCACCGACAACGGCGCCATGGTCGCCTGGGCGGGCTGCGAGCGGCTCGCGCGCGGCCTCACTGATCCCCTCGACGCCAAGCCCCGCGCGCGCTGGCCGCTCGAGGCGAAACCGGTTCCGGCTTAGGCAAGCTTGCAGATGGCGGTCTTTCGGCGCATCGCGATCCTCGGCGCGGGGGCATGGGGCTCGGCGCTCGCCAATGCCGTGGCGCGGGCCGGTCGCAGCGTCACCCTCTATGCCCGCGATCCGACGGCAAGCGCGGAAATTGCGAAGAGCCGCACCAATGCGGCGAGGCTTCCCGGCGTTGCGATCGCCGCCGAGGTGGCGGCAACCAATTCGCTGGGCGAAGCCGCGGAAGCCGATGCGCTCCTGCTCGCGGTTCCGACCGCGGCCCTGCGCGAGCTTGCGAGCTCGATTGCCTCGATGATCCGCCCGGGCGTGCCGCTCGTCGCCTGCGCCAAGGGCATCGAGCAAGGCAGCGAAAAATTCGTCACCGAAATTCTCGCCGACGTATCGCCGCTCGGCCAGGCCGCTATTCTCTCGGGCCCGAGCTTCGCCGCCGATGTCGGCCGCGGGCTGCCGACGGCGGTGACGCTCGGCGCGCGCGATGAAAGCTTGGCGAGCGATCTCGCCGCCGCCCTCTCCTCGCCCGCCTTCCGGCTTTATCATTCGACCGATGTGCGCGGCATCGAGATCGGGGGTGCGGCGAAGAACGTGCTGGCGATTGCCGCCGGCATTGTCGTCGGCCGCGGCCTTGGCGCGAGCGCGCAGGCGGCGCTCACGACGCGCGGCTTTGCCGAATTGTCGCGGCTGGGAAGAGCCTTCGGCGCGCGCCCGGAAACTTTGATGGGCCTTTCCGGGCTCGGCGACCTGATCCTAACGTGTTCTTCACCGCAATCGCGAAATTACGCTTTCGGGCTTGCGGTCGGCCGCGGCCGCTCACCGGAGGACTTGCGTTCCGGTCCGCTCGCTGAAGGCGCGCTGACGGCGCCGGTTCTCGTGGAAATTGCCCGCAAGAAAGGTATCGAAATGCCCATTGCGCAGGCGGTGAACGGGATTCTCTCCGGTCGGATTAACGTTGAGGAAGCAATTTCCGGCCTATTGTCCCGGCCATTGAAGGCCGAAGCATAAGACGCACAAAGAGCGGATTCCAGCCATGCATTATGTCGCGATTTGTCTCGACAAGCCGAACAGCAACGAGTTGCGGCTCGCCAATCGCACCGCGCATCTTGATTATCTGCGGGCCAATGCCAAGTCGATCAAATCCTGCGGGCCGTTCCTCTCCGACGACGGCAACGCCATGGTCGGCTCGATGCTGATCATCGAGGCGGACGATCGCGCCGGCGTCGAGGAAGTGCTCGCGAAAGACCCCTATCGCAAGGCCGGCCTCTTCGACTCGATCGAAGTGCGCGGCTGGCGCTGGGTCGTCGGTTGCCCTATCAACTAGGGCATGGCGCATTGGCTGTTGAAGAGTGAGCCCGATACCTGGTCATGGGACGACCAGGTCAAGGCGGGAGCAAAGGGAACGGCCTGGGAAGGGGTTCGCAACCACCTCGCCAAGAAGAACCTGCAGGCGATGAAGCGCGGCGACCGCGCCTTCTTCTATCATTCCGGCGAAGCGAAAGAGATCGTCGGCATTGTCGAGATCATTTCCGAATATCGTCCCGATCCCACCGACAAGACCGGCGTCTTCGGCCTTGTGGATATAAAAGCGGTGGCGCCGCTGCCGAAGCCGGTGACGCTCGCCCAGTGCAAGGCCGAGAAGAAACTGGCAAAGATGGTCCTCGTTCACAGTCCGCGGCTGTCGGTGCAGCCGGTCACGGGTGAGGAATGGACGACCGTTTGCCGTCTCGGCGGCCTCAAGAACGCCTGACAATCACCGACCGCGCCGCCTTCGTGCGCGCGAACACCCGCAGACGCGCGATTCCGCTCGTTCCGGAAATTTCGCTCTACGTCGCCGACGAGGCGGTGCCGCTCTGGCAGAAGACAGAGGAAGAGCTCGGCGAAATGGGCCTGCCCGCGCCGTTTTGGGCGTTCGCCTGGGCGGGCGGCCAGGCGCTTGCGCGCTATATCCTCGACAATCCGGCGCTCGTCGCCGGCAGACGCGTTCTGGATTTTGCTTCGGGCTCCGGGCTCGTGGCGATCGCTGCCGCCAAAGCCGGCGCACAATCGGTGGAAGCGAGCGAAATCGACGACTTCGCTATTTCCGCCATCGCGCTCAATGCCGAAGCCAATAATGCAAATGTGCAAGCGATCTGCGCCGACCTGATCGGCCGCGACGAGCGCTGGGACGTGGTGCTTGCCGCCGACGTCTGTTACGAGCGCGAGATGGCGGTGAACGTGTTGGCGTGGCTCGCTTCGCTTTCCGCGCGCGGCGCCGAAATCCGCATCGGCGATCCCGGCCGCAGCTACCTTCCGAAAGAGCGCATCGAACGGATCACCAAATATGACGTGCCGGTGACGCGCGACCTCGAGGACGCCGAGATCAAGAATACCGGCGTGTGGCGGCTGCTTCCGGCACGATCTTCGATGCGCTAACGTCCTCGCATAAAAACGTTCGGGAGGAACCAATGACTTTCAGCGGAATCAACTATCTCGCGGTCGTCGTCGCGGCGATCGCCGCCTTCGTCTTCGGCGGCATCTACTATCGCGTGTTCGGCGAGGCCTGGATGAAGGCGCTCGGCATCAGCAAGAAGACCGCATCCAAGAATATGTCGTCGACGCCCTTGATCATCACCTTCATCGCCGAGCTGATCATGGCCTGGGTGCTCGCCGGCCTCATGGGCCATCTCGGTGCGGGCCAGGTTACGGCCATGAACGGCGTCGTTTCCGGCGCCTTCGTCTGGCTCGGCTTCGTGGTGACGACGCTCGTGGTCAACAACGCCTTCGCCATGCGCAAGCCTCAGCTCAGCGTGATCGATTCCGCCCATTGGCTTGTGGCGCTGGCGATTATGGGGGCGATTATCGGCGCTTTCGGCATCTAGGCGCTTCCGCACTAACCAAAGTCGATAGCGCGCGTACCTTGTCGCCCGCCCGGCGAGTTCCCTAATATGTTGTTGGGAAAGAACGGTCTTTAGGCCGTCCGGACCGCCAAAACCGCGGTCCTCGCCGAGGGAGGATGCGATGTCGGAAAAGCTTTATCCGGTTCCGGCCGCTTGGAAGAAACGCGCCTACATCAGCGAGGCCGACTACGAAAAAATGTACGCCGCCTCCATCAAGGACCCGGACAAATTCTGGGCCAAGGAGGCGAAGCGCATCCACTGGACCAAGCCCTTCAAGAAGGTGAAGAACACCACCTTCGGCCCCGGCGAAGTCTCGATCAAATGGTTCGAGGACGGCAAGACCAACGTCGCCTACAATTGCATCGATCGTCATCTCAGGAAACGCGGCAAGCAGGTCGCGATTCTATGGGAGGGCGACGATCCCAAGGACGACAAAAAGATCACCTATAAGGAGCTGCACGCGGAAGTGTGCCGCTTCGCGAACGTGTTGAAGAAGCGCGGCGTCAAGAAGGGCGACCGCGTCACCATTTACCTGCCGATGATTCCGGAAGCCGCCTACGCCATGCTCGCCTGCGCCCGCATCGGCGCCATTCATTCGGTCGTGTTCGGCGGTTTCTCACCCGACTCGCTCGCCGGCCGCATCGAGGATTGCAAGTCGAGCGTGCTCATCACCGCCGACGAGGGCATTCGCGGCGGCCGCAAAATCCCGTTGAAGGCGAATTCCGATGCCGCCGCCGACAAGGCAGGCGGCGTCACCACGATGATCGTCGTCCGCCGCACCAACGCGCCCGTGAACATGCAGGCCGGCCGCGACATCTATTACGACGAGATCGCCAAGACCGTGAAAGCCGACTGCAAATGCGAAAATATGAACGCGGAAGATCCGCTGTTCATTCTCTACACCTCAGGCTCGACCGGAAAACCCAAGGGCGTCCTGCACACCACCGCCGGCTATCTCGTCTATACCTCGATCACGCATCAATACGTGTTCGACTATCACGACGGCGATATCTACTGGTGCACCGCCGACGTCGGCTGGGTGACCGGGCATTCCTACATCGTCTATGGGCCGCTTTCGAACGGCGCCACCACGCTGATGTTCGAAGGCGTGCCGAATTACCCGACCATGTCGCGCTTCTGGGAAGTCGTCGACAAGCACAAGGTCAACACCTTCTACACCGCGCCGACCGCGATCCGCGCGCTGATGCAGGCCGGCGACGGCCCGGTGAAGAAGACGAGCCGCAAATCCTTGCGGCTGCTCGGGAGCGTCGGTGAGCCGATCAATCCGGAAGCATGGGAATGGTATCACCGCGTGGTCGGCGACGGCCGCTGCCCGATCGTCGATACGTGGTGGCAGACCGAAACCGGCGGCATTCTGATCACGCCGCTTCCCGGCGCCACCGAACTGAAGCCGGGCTCCGCGACGCGGCCGTTCTTTGGCATCGTTCCGCAAATCGTCGACGCCAACGGCAAGGTCATCGAGGGAGCGACCAGCGGCAATCTGTGCATTGCCGATTCCTGGCCTGGGCAGATGCGCACGGTCTACGGCGACCACCAGCGCTTCATCGAAACCTATTTCAAGACCTATCCCGGCAAATACTTCACCGGCGACGGCTGCCGCCGCGACGAGGACGGCTATTACTGGATCACCGGCCGCGTTGACGACGTGATCAATGTCGCCGGGCACCGGCTTGGCACCGCCGAGGTCGAAAGCTCCCTCGTCGCTCATCCGAAAGTGTCGGAGGCCGCCGTGGTCGGCTACCCGCATGACATCAAGGGCCAGGGCATCTACGCCTACGTCACCCTGATGGCCGGCGAGCAGCCGAGCGAAGAGCTCCGCAAGGAACTTGTGCAATGGGTGCGCAAGGATATCGGGCCGATCGCCTCGCCCGATCTCATCCAGTTCGCGCCGGGTCTGCCGAAGACGCGTTCGGGCAAGATCATGCGCCGCATCCTGCGCAAGATCGCCGAGGACGAATATGGCAGCCTCGGCGACACTTCTACGCTCGCGGATCCCGCCGTCGTTGACGATCTCGTGAACAACCGGCAGAACCGGAAATCGGCGTAAACCCGCGGCTTTCCCGCGGGCTGTGGCGGCGGCGACACGCCGCCGCGAAAAACGCGTTTAGGTTATCCGCAAGTCTTGGCCTCGGCGGGCGTAATTCCGTATTAGAGTCCCCAAATCGCATTTGCCGAGGGGCTCCTCATGCGCAATCGCATTCGGCTTGCCGCCGCCATTATTCCCGCGCTCGCCTTTTCCGCATCGCTTCTGCTGCCGCCCGCGGCGGTCGCCCGCGAGACGGTCGCCTTCAATGAAGGCTCAGCCGGCACCATCGTAATCAAGACCAACGAGCGCCGGCTTTATTACGTGCTCGGCGGCGGCCACGCGATCCGTTATCCGGTGGGCGTCGGCCGCGCCGGCAAACAATGGTCGGGCACCTCCTTCATCGACGGCATGCGCTTGAAGCCCGCCTGGTCGCCACCCGACGAGGTCCGGCGCGACAAGCCGAGTCTCCCCGCCGTGATCCCCGGCGGCGCGGCCGGCAATCCGATGGGTGCGGCGGCGCTGACACTCGCCGGCGGCCAGTACGCCATTCACGGCACCAATGCGCCGGGCTCGATCGGCGGCTTCGTCTCCTATGGCTGCATTCGCATGTATAACGAAGACATCATGGACCTTTACCAGCGCGTCCACTTCGGAACGCCGGTGGTGGTGCGCTGATCTCAGCCGCAGAAGCGAATCCAGCTCATATCCAGATGAAAGTGGTTGCTGTGGTTCGGATTGTATTCCGGCGATAGCACCGTACTGAAAATCTTGCAGGCGCCGTCGCGGATCTCGCGCAGGAACGCGCCCTTGGCGCCCGTGTCCTTCCAGTCCTTTTCGAGAACGATTTCGGTGCCGTTCGAAAGACCGAAGCTGCCGACGTCGATCGCATTGGCGGAAGCGTGCTCGCTTCGCGGCTTGTATTTTTTGTTCTCGATATTCCGGCACGAATAAGTGCCCATGTGATGGATGCGGACGAGCTTGGCGTTGAAATAACGCTCGGCCGCCGGTTTCACCACCGTGCGCTCCCACAGAATAAGTCCGACCATGCTGTGGCAGGTCATTAGCACGTTGTTGCCGTAGCTGATATCGGAGGCATTCAGCCTCGCGCCATTGTCGAAGCCGCAGCCATCCTTGATCGGCTCGTTGAAGCGCTTGTAGGTTACTTGCGCGCGGTCGAGCGCGGCGTAGCAGCGCTCGGGGTCGAGCTTGAAGAGTTGCAAATGCATCCAGGTGAAGGGGCCCGGCGGGTTGTTGAAGTCGAGCGGAGCGACATAGTCGATGGCGAGAAGCGCAATCACAGCGGCAAAGACCGCGCCGGCCGCGACAACGTCCCAAAACCAGCGGGTGAGTGCGATCACGAAAAGTCGCTCGCGATGCCTTTCACTTCCCAGTCGCCATAACGCACGGGATCGGGCCCCTTTGGCCCCGCCACTTCCTTTGGCCGCTCGGCCGCTTTGCGGTCGGCCTCGGCGCGACGCGCGGCCGCTTCCGCGAGCGCGCGCTCGGCCGCGGGCGGAAGCTTGCGCGAAGACGGCGCGTTCGGTGAAGGCGTCACTGGCTTGGTCATAACGGTATTTCGAGCATCGGGCGGCGGAAGGTCAAGCGGCCCAACATTAACAATCGCCCGCCGGTTCTATTGCGAGCGCTTCGCTGCTACCCATCATTCTCGCGGGTGGCAACACCCGGAGGAAATCATCGTGGAAAACATCGTGGCTCGCCCCGCATGAGCGCTCCGCAAACGGCGACTCCCGATTCCGCCGGTCTTGCTTCCCGCAGCATTGCCGCCGAGGCACTCCGCGCCGTCCTGCATCGGCGGCAAGCGCTCGACCGGGTCCTCGATTCCGAAAGCGGAATTACCGGCCTCGCTGAACTTTCCGAGCGCGACCGCGCCTTCGTCCACATGCTTGTCGCGAAGACCCTGCGGCGGCTCGGCAGCCTGCGGGCATTGCTCGCCTCCTTGCTCGAGCGCGGTTTTCCGAAGGAAGCGCCGCTCGTGGAAATCATCCTGCTGATCGGGGCCGCGCAGATTCTGTTTCTCTCGGTGCCCGACCACGCCGCTGTCGATACCTCCGTCGAGATCGCGAAAGCCGATCGCGTTGCGCGCCATTACGCCACGCTCGTGAACGCCGTGTTGCGGCGGGTGACGCGCGAAGGACAGGCGAGAATTTCCGCCCTCGATCCTTTCATCGACACGCCGGAATGGCTGCGCGAGCGCTGGATCAAGAACTATGGCGAAGCGGTCGTGCGGAAAATCGCGGCCGCGCACGCGCTGGAGCCGCCCCTCGACCTGAGCGTGAAGGATGCTGCGGCGGTTTGGGCGGAAAAGCTCGGCGGCCTGGTCCTGCCGACCGGCACGGTCCGCGTCGCTGCCCACGGCCCGGTTTTTTCCTTGCCTGGCTATGACGAGGGCGCATGGTGGGTGCAGGACGCAGCCGCGGCCCTTCCGGTGAAGCTTCTCGGCAACGTCGCCGGTCTTCAAATCGCCGATCTCTGTGCCGCTCCCGGCGGCAAGACCGCGCAGATCGCGGCCGGCGGGGGCGATGTTGTCGCCGTCGACCGCTCCGCGCCGCGCCTCGCCCGCCTGAAAGAGAACATGCAGCGGCTTCGCCTCGACTGCGAAACAGTCACCGCCGACGCCACCGAATGGAACGGCGGACGTTTCGACGCGGTCCTGCTCGACGCGCCGTGCACGGCGACCGGCACCATCCGCCGCAATCCGGATCTGCCCTGGAACCGGCGGCCCGACGAGCTTGCGAAACTCGCCGCCTTGCAGGCGCGAGTCCTCGATCGCGCGGCGGCGCTCGCAAAACCGGGCGGGCTTATCGTCTATTCCACCTGTTCGCTCGAGCCGGAAGAATGCGAGAATCAAACCGAAGCACTGCTCGCGCGCAATTCGTCGCTTCAACGCGTGCCCGTCACCTCCGCCGACGTCGGCGGAATCGAGGAGTTTATTTCTCCGCGCGGCGATCTGCGCACGCTTCCTTTTTATCTTGCGAATCAGAACGAGCGGCTTTCCGGCTGTGACGGCTTTTATGCCGCGCGTTTGCGGCGGCTTGCTTAAAGGATTTTTCCTGATTGGTGGACAGCCGACCCCGCTCCGATATGTTGACGAAGGATCGGGAAAGGACATTGCGGGAAAATGAGCCGCGAGGGAATTGCCGAGCGCGTCCGGCTCGCGACGTTCGTCGTCCATCATGGCTGGCGAAAAATCGTCGTGCGCTTCGTCGACAATCCGCGTTTCCGCTGGCAGATCGGGCTGCAGGTGCCGGATCGCCTCCTGATCGCGCCGCAGGATTTGCGCACCGGCGATCCGACCATCGCGAGCGAAGTCTATGCCGGCGAGTTCTCCTTCGCCGGAAAAGTAGTAGTGACCGACGGCCGTTCGCCCTTCGAGATGACGCCGCCTTCGCGCGAGTGGGCGGAGGAATTGCTCGGCTTCGGCTGGCTCCGGCATTTGCGCGCGGCGGGCACTTCGCTCGCGCGCGTCAACGCCCGCTCGCTCGTCGCCGACTGGATTTCGCTGCAAGGCCGCGGCCATGCGATCGCCTGGGAGCCGGAGATTCTCACCCGCCGCCTGATTTCATGGCTGACCCAGGCGCCGCTCATTTTGCAGGACGCCGACCACGGTTTTTACCGGGCGTTCTTGCGGAGCGTTTCCCGCCAGCTGCGCTATCTCCGCCGCACCGCGTTCAAAGGCCGTGACGGCTATCTGCGTCTTGCGGCGGCGATCGCGCTCGCGCTGGCCGGCCTTTGCATTGCCGGCGAGCCGCGGCTCCTGAAGCGTGCGACGAAACGGCTCGCCGACGAACTCGAGCGCCAAATCCTGCCCGACGGCGGGCATATCAGCCGCAACCCCGCGGTACTGATCGACCTCCTGCTCGATCTCCTGCCGCTGCGGCAGGCTTATGAAGCCCGCAGCGTCACGACGCCGACGGCGCTCCTCAACGCGATTGACCGCATCATGCCGATGCTGCGCTTCTTCCGGCACGGCGACGGCGCGTTTGCGCAATTCAACGGCGCCGGCGCCACCCCGAGCGATGAACTTGCGACCGTGCTTGCCTATGACGACGCGCGCGGCGCGCCGGTCGCCAACGCTCCGCACTCCGGCTATCAACGCATCGAGGCGGTCCGCAGCATCGTGATTGCCGACACCGGCCGGCCGCCGCCCTTCGCGCTCAGCAGCGATGCCCATGCCGGGTGTCTCTCGTTCGAATTTTCGAGCAACCGGAGCCGCATCATCGTCAATTGCGGCATGCCGGCGGTGAACCGCAAGGCCTGGCAGCGGACCGCGCGCGCGACCGCCGCGCATTCGACGGCGGTCCTGAACGATGCCTCTTCCTGCCGCTTCATGCGCGAAACCCGCTTCAGCCGCTTCACCGGGCCGCCGATCGTGGCGGGGCCGCGCGATGTGCGCGTTGCCCGTAGCGAGCGCGAGGGCGTGCTCTTCGTGCGCGCGACCCATGACGGCTATGCCACGCGTTACGGGCTCATTCATCAGCGTTCGTGGCTGTTGGCGGAGGACGGCAACCGGCTCGACGGCGAGGACAGCTTCTTTGCGTCCGGCGGCAAAAAAGCCGCCGGCAAAGGCCGCGACCGCTTTGCGGTCCGCTTTCATCTGCATCCGAACGTGAAGGCGAGCCGGCTTGCCGACGGCCGCACCGTGCTCCTGGTGTTGCCGCAACAGAGCTGGCTGTTTTCCTCTCCGGAATCGCAGGTAACGCTCGAAGAGAGCGTGTTTCTCTCCGCCGCCGACGGCCCCCGCCGCTCGAGCCAGATCGTAATCGCGGGCGAAGTGGCGAAGACGCCGCGCATCCGCTGGACGCTTCTGCGCACCGAGGCGCCGCAGACCGAGCGCAGAGGTCCCGCGAGCGGGCCGCAATTGCCCCTGTGAACGGGGACGCGTTCCCGTTTCCCGATCGGCGTCTGCGTGCTATCGCGGCTCCTGCTGCCGGAGTTCTCGATGCCCGATATTCGCAAGATCGCCCGTGCTCTTCTGTCGGTTTCCGACAAGACGGGACTCGTCGATTTCGCGCGCGCGCTCACGGAACACGGGACCGCCCTCGTTTCCACCGGCGGCACCAAAAAGGCGCTTACGGATGCCGGATTGAAAGTGTTCGATATTTCCGAGCTCACCGGCTTTCCGGAGATGATGGATGGCCGCGTGAAAACGCTGCATCCGAAGGTGCATGGCGGAATTCTCGGAATTCGCGATGATAAGGCGCATGCGGCTTCAATGCATGAATACGGCATCGCACCGATCGACCTCGTGGTGGTGAATCTCTACCCGTTCGAAGCGACGGTCGAAAAAGGCGCTTCGTTCGAGGACTGCATCGAGAATATCGACATCGGCGGCCCGGCGCTGGTGCGCGCCGCCGCCAAGAACCACAATGACGTCGCGGTCGTCGTCGATCCAGCCGATTACGAGTCTTTGCTGGTGGAAATCAAACAGCATGACGGCACGACATTGGCGTTGCGCCGCCATCTCGCCGCCAAGGCCTATGCGCGCACCAGCGCCTATGACGCGGCGATTTCCAACTGGTTCGCGGGCGAGCTGAAGGACGATTCACCCGCCTGGCGCACTTTCGGCGGCAAGCTCGTGGAAAAACTCCGCTATGGCGAGAACCCGCACCAAACTGCCGCGTTCTACAAAAGCCCCGAACGGCGCTTCGGCGTCGCCAGCGCGCGCCAAGTGCAGGGCAAGGAGCTTTCCTACAACAACATCAACGACACGGACGCGGCTTACGAATGCGCCGCCGAGTTCGATCCCAAACGCACGGCCGCGGTCGCCATCATCAAGCACGCCAATCCGTGCGGGGTGGCGGAAGGAAAGAGTCTCCTCGAGGCCTATCGTAAGGCGCTTGCCTGCGATCCGGTCTCGGCCTATGGCGGCATCGTCGCGCTCAACCGCCCGCTCGATGCGGAAGCCGCCGCCGCCATCATCGAGATTTTCACCGAGGTGATCATCGCGCCGGATGCGAGTGATGACGCGATCAAGATCATCGGCGGCAAGAAGAATTTGCGTCTTCTGCTCGCCGGCGGCCTGCCTGATCCGCGGGCCAAGGGGCTCGTGTTCAAATCGGTCGCTGGCGGCCTGCTCGTGCAATCACGCGACAATGCCGTCGTTGACGATCTCGCATTGAAGACGGTGACCAAGCGCGCGCCCCGTGCGGCGGAGCTTGCCGATCTCAAATTCGCCTTCCGTGTCGCCAAGCACGTGAAGTCGAATACGATCGTCTATGCCAAGGACGGCGCCACCGTCGGCATCGGCGCCGGCCAAATGAGCCGCGTCGACGCCGCGCGCATTGCCGCGCGCAAGGCCGAGGACGCAGCCATTGCCGCCAAGCTGAAGGCGCCGTTGACCAAGGGCTCGGTCGTCGCCTCCGACGCCTACTTCCCCTTCGCCGACGGCCTCTTGGTCGCGATCGAAGCCGGCGCGACCGCAGTGATCCAGCCAGGCGGCTCGATCCGCGATGATGAGGTGATCGCCGCCGCCGACAAAGCAGGCGTCGCGATGGTTTTCACCGGGGTGCGCCACTTCCGTCACTGAGCATGATCCCCGAAAAGTGGGAACCGGTTTTCGGTAAGGATCATGCTCCAGCAAAAAATGTCAGGAACGCGCTGGTTCAACTTGATCGAATACGCGCGCTCGCCAAGAGAACGCCGCCAACGACGTAAAACGCGATCAGGACCGAAATGCCGGCCTTCTGGCTCGCGGTTGCCGCCGTCACCGTGGCGACGAGGAACGGTCCCATGAACGAAGTGAGCTTACCCGATAAGGCGAAGAGGCCGAAGAATTGCGCGAGTCGGTCGTGCGGCGCGAGCCGCACCAAGAGCGTGCGCGAGGCGGCCTGCAGGGGTCCCGCCACCATTCCGATCAAAGCGCCGAGCACGACATAGAATCGCTCGGCATCGCTGGCGAAAATTCCGCCGCCGGGCACCGGCGGCGCCACCGGCAGGAAAAAGAAAATCCGGTCGCGGCTCACCGACAGAATCGCACAAATGCTAATCACGAGAACAACGAGCGCGCCGAGCACGACCGTCTTCGCGCCCAGACGGTCGTCGAGCTTGCCGCCGACATAGGCGCCGATCGTGCCGGTGATGGTGAGCAGAATTCCGAACAGGCCGAGTTGGATCGTCTGCCAGCCGAAGGTGCCGGCGCCGTAAATTCCGCCGAAAGCAAAGAGCGCGATCAGCCCGTCGGTGTAGATCATGTTCGCGATCAGAAAGAACCACAAATCGCGGTGCTGCCGCGCCGACCGGACGGTATCGGCGAGCGCTTGCAGCCCATGCTTGATCGCGGGTCCCAAGCGGTAGCGGGCCTTGCCGTCGGGCGTGAACAGAAAGAGCGGCGTGACGAAAACGACGAACCAGATCGCCGTCAGCGGACCCGTGGCGCGGTCGCCTTCGCGCGCCGCCGCGTCGAGGCCGAAGGCGGGCGAAAGTCCCAACAGCGTGCGGCCGGTTTCCGGGTTGGTCGCCAGAAACGCCAGCGACAGGATCAGCGAGATCATCCCGCCGACGTAGCCTGTCGCCCAACCGAGGCCGGAGAGTGAGCCGAGCTTCTTTCTCGGCACCAGCATCGGCATCATCGTGTTGCAGAAGATATGCGCGAACTCGGCGCCGATGCTCGCGAATACGAAACCGATCAACGCCGGCATGATGGTGGCGGCATCGCCCGGCTTCGCCACCCAAAGCGCCGCCGCGCCCGCGACCAGCATGGCGCCGAAAGCGGCGATCCACGGCTTCCGCCGGCCGGTAGCGTCGGCGATCGCGCCGAGGACCGGCGAAATACAGGCAATCACGACGCCCGCCACGGCGGTGGCAAAACCCCAGATCGATTGTCCTCGCGTTGCATCGCCGACCACGGCCGACGCGAAATAGGGCGCATAGATGAAAGTGAGGATCAGCGTGAAGTAAGGCTGCGAGGCCCAGGCGAAGAGCAACCAGCCCAGAATCGCGAGGCGCGAAGCTTTCCGCGGCGAATCACGCGATGCCATCAAAGCGAAGGTGGCCGAAGGCCGGCCACGCCGTCAATTCTTCACGAGATCGCTGACGAGGCTGGCCGCGACGGTCAGCTTGGAGAGCGTGAAGCCCGTGCTTGCGATTTCCCGAATGCGCGCGCGCGTCCGTTCGACTTCGCTCCGGCGCGGTTCAATCCAGGCATCGAGCGCGGCTTTTCCCGTCATTCCGTTCGAAAGCATCACGGCCGTGAGCTGCCGTTCGCTCGCCGCGATCTGGCCGAGGGCATGATCGAGCGCGAGGCGGTCGAAACGATCCGGCACGTCAAGCTCCTGCGCCGCCTTCACCACGGTTTCGAGCTTGAGGAACTCGCGCGCGGCGAAATAAGTTTCGGCTGCTTCCTCGACCGGTTTTTTCGCCTGATCGGCGATCAGGATCACATCGGTTGCGGCGGCAAGCAATGGCAGCCGCGCGATCCTGCGCGCGAGCGCTTCCGGCACGTTGCCCTCGACGAGCTTCGCCGCGCGCGATTCGAAATCAGCGCGCGCATCCGCCGGCATGATCGCTTCGATCTTCGTCTCGGTCTCTTCGATGCCGGCGCGATAATGCGAGACGATGCCGGCGAGCCCCTGTTTCAAGGGCGCGTTGCGCAAGAACCAGATGATGCGGTCGAGCAAGAGATCCTGCACCGCCGCGTAAAGCGAGAGCTGCAGCTTGCCGGAAATTTTCGCATCGAGCGCATCGATCTCGCCGTTGAGCTCGGTCATGCGATAGGAATCGCGCACCGCCGCGAAGGCCGCGGCGATTTCGGCGGCGTTGGCGCCGGTCTCGTCGGCGATCCGCGCCACGAAAGACGGGCCGCCGCGATTGATGATCGAGTTGGACAGCATCGTCGCGATGATCTCGCGCCGCAGGCGATGACCGTTGACCGCCTCCGGAAACCGCTCCGAAAGCGGCCGCGGGAAATAGCGGATCAATTCCCGCGCAAAGTAGGGGTCGTCGGGTACATTCGACGAAATAAGATCGTCGAATAGCGTGATCTTCGCGTAGGCAAGCATCACCGCAATCTCGGGCCGCGTCAGCCCGAGTTTCTTCTCTCTGCGCTTGGCGATATCCGCATCGCTCGGCAGGAATTCGACCCCGCGGTCGAGGAGGTCGCGCGCTTCCAGCATCTGCATCAGGCGATTTTCGAAGCCGAGATCATCGGCCGCGCAGCGCTCGGCAAGCGAAAGCGCGAGCGTTTGCAAATAATTGTTGCGAAGCACGAGATGCCCCACCTCCGTGGTCATCGACGCGAGCAGCTCGTTCCGCGCCTCGTTCGAGAGCTTGCCCTCGCGCACGGGCGCGGAGAGCGCGATCTTGATGTTGACCTCGACGTCGGAGGTGTTGACGCCGGCCGAATTGTCGATGGCGTCGGTATTGATCCGCACGCCGCCTTCCGCCGCCTCGATGCGGCCGCGCTGGGTCACGCCCAGATTCGCGCCCTCGCCCACCACCTTGCAGCGAAGCTCCTTGCCGCTCACGCGGATCGCATCGTTGGCGCGGTCGCCGACCTTGTCGTCGGCCTCGCTGGAAGCGCGCACATACGTGCCGATGCCGCCGAACCACAAAAGATCGACCGGCGCCTTCAGGATCGCGTGCATGACTTCGGCGGGCGTTGCATCGCTTTTGGAGATATCGAGCAAAGTGCGCGCTTCGAACGAGAGCGGAATGCTCTTCGACGAACGCGGAAACACGCCGCCGCCCTTCGAGATCAACGTCTTGTCGTAATCCTGCCAACTCGAGCGCGGCAGATCGAAAAGCCGCCTGCGCTCGCTCAAGGCGCGTTCCGGGTCGGGCGACGGATCAATGAAGATATCGCGATGATCGAAGGCGGCGACGAGCTTGATGGTTTTTTCCAGCAACATGCCGTTGCCGAACACGTCGCCCGACATGTCGCCGACGCCGGAGACCGTGAACGGCGTTTTGCGGATGTCGATATCCATCTCGCGGAAATGCCGCTTCACCGATTCCCACGCGCCGCGCGCCGTGATTCCCATCTTCTTGTGGTCGTAGCCGGCGGAGCCGCCCGAGGCGAAGGCATCGCCGAGCCAGAATCCGTGCCTGATCGCGATCGCATTGGCGGCGTCGGAGAAGGTCGCCGTTCCCTTGTCGGCGGCGACCACGAGATAAGGATCGTCGCCGTCGTGCAGCACCGTGTTCGCGGGATGCACGATGCCGCCCGCCTCGATGTTGTCGGTGAGCTCCAACAGGCTCGTGATGAAAATGTCGTAGGCGGCGATCCCTTCGGCGAGGATCGCCTCGCGGCCGCCGGCGGCGGGGAGCTTCTTCGGCACGAAACCGCCCTTCGCGCCCACCGGCACGATGACGGCGTTCTTGACCTGTTGCGCCTTCACGAGGCCGAGAATTTCGGTGCGGAAATCCTGCGGCCGGTCGGACCAGCGGATGCCGCCGCGCGCCACCTTGCCGAAGCGCAGATGCACGCCCTCGACGCGCGGCGAATAGACGAAGATTTCGTAGAGCGGCCGCGGCAACGGAAGCACGTCGATTTTCCGGCTCTCGAACTTGATCGAGATCACCGCCTTGGGGTGGCCATCCCGGTCGATCTGGTAGAAATTGGTGCGGATCGCGGCCCGCACCAGCGCGAAGAACTGGCGCAGGATGCGGTCCTCATCGAGGCTTTCGACCGCATTGAGCGCGGTCTCGGCATCGCCGGCGATCGCCGCTTCTTTCTTCGCCCGTTCGGCGCGCGGCAAATCGATCCTTGGATCGAAGCGGGCATGAAATAACGCGACGATCTTCTCGGCGATCGCCGCATGCTTGGCGAGGGTCGTCCAGAGATAATCCTGGCTGAAAGGCTGCGTCGTCTGCCGCAAATAGCGTCCGAGCGTGCGCAGGAGCGCCACGTCCCGCCACGCCATGCCGGCGGCGAGCACGAGCGCGTTGAAGCCGTCGTCTTCCGCGCGCCCGCTCATCACGGCGATCAGCGCGGATTCGAGCTGTTGATCGAGCGCTTCGAGCGGAACAGCGCCGCCGCCCTTCCGCGCGAGCGTCATGTCGTGGAGATAGGCGGAAGGCGCGCCCGTGCTCCTGCCATCGACGGTGTAGGTCCGCTCGTTGATGACCGAGAATCCCATATGCTCCAGGACCGGCACTCGCTCGGAGAGCGGCACGGGCCGTTCAAAGCACCAAACCTTGAGATTCGCCTTTTCGGCTTGCGAAGCATCGCGGCGATAAAAATGAATCGCAAAAGGATGCGCGCGCGAAAGCGTCTCCAGCACGCGGATGTCGGCGACCGCCGTTTCCGGATCGAAAGCGTCGCGATAGATGGCGGAAAACGCCTCGCGATAGCGCCGGTTCAGCGCATGCGCCTGGCTCTGTTCGTGATGCGCGGCAAGCGCCTGCGCGAAGCCGTCGCTCCAGTTGCGCACAATTTTGCCGACGGCGGCTTCCAGCGTGGCGCGGTCGGGATCGGGGGTTTCGCCTTCGTCGCGGCCGATGATGAAGTGCACGCGCGTGAGCGCGCCGTCCGAAAAGTACGGATGGAAGGCCGACAAACGGCCTTTGTAGACTTCGGCGAAATAATCGCCGAGCCGCGCGCGGATCGTACTGTCGTAACGCTCGCGCGGCACATAAGCGAGGATCGAAACGAAACGGTCGAAACGGTCGCGCCGTGCCAGCACCCGCACGCGCGGACGCTCTTCGAGTTCCAGAATCGCGAGTGCGTTTTGGTAGAGAAGATCGTCGTCGATTTGGAATAGTTCGTCGCGCGGGTAGGTTTCGAGCACATTCAGAAGCGCCTTGCCGGAATGGCTTTCGGGGGCAAAGCCCGCGCGCGCAATCACCCTTTCGATCTTCGGCCGCAACGTGGGGATGTCGCGGGCGGAGCGCATGTAAGCGCCCGAGGTGAAGAGGCCAACGATGCGCAGTTCGCCAGCGAGCTTGCCTCTGGTGTCAAAACGTTTGACGCCGATGTAATCCATGTGCAGGCGCCGGTGCACGCGCGAGCGCACATTCGACTTGGTGATGATGAGCGCGACCGGAAGCCGCATGAACTCGCGGATTTCCGGGGTCATGGTCATAAGTTCGCGGCCGCGCTTGAGTACGCGCACTTCGCTCGCGCGCAGGATGCCGAGACCCGTTTTGTCAGCGGGCTCGAGCTCCGACGTTTCGGCGCCGTTGCCGAAGACATATTCGCGGCTGCCGAGAAACGTGAAATTGTCGTCAAGGAGCCACTCGAGAAAAGCAGCGGCTTCCGAAACTTCTTCCTTGGGAAGCGGCGATGATTTCTTCTTCAGCTCGCTGATCGCCGTTTGCACTTCCTCCCGCATCTTTTTCCAGTCGCTGACCGCGACGCGCACTTCGCCAAGCGTCGCCTGCAACGCCTGCTCGAGTGCGGCCGCATGCGCCTGATCGATGCGATCGACGTGGATGTGGATGAAGCTCTCGCGCTGATCCTTGGCCTTGGCGGGCGCTTCGCCCTTCCAGGCAAGAGGCTTGCCCGCCTTGTCGCGCTCCACGGTGAACACCGGATGTAACACGAGCCGCACCGTGAGTTCCTGCGCGGCGATCTCTCCGACCACTGAGTCGAGCAGAAACGGCATATCGTCATTGCAGATCTCGACGACCGTGATGTTCGCGAGCGGTTTTGAACCCGCGACGGCCGGCGGATTCGAAATGCGAATGCTGGGAGCGCCGAACGTGCGCGCCTTCAAGTGATCGAAGCTCAGGCGCGCCAGCGCCGCGATCTCGTGCGCCGAATAGATGACGAGATCCTCGGGCGCGGCGCGTCCGAACAGCGCCGCAACGAACCCGCGCGGCAGGTCGCCGCCCTCCTCGGCCAGAAGCGAGGCCTGCCGCACCAGTTCGCGGGCGGCGCTTTCCTCATTGCTGGTATGAAAGGCGTCGGAGTCCATGCTTGGTTTTATGTGGTCATCATCAGAGAATTATGAAAGCGACTCGACAAAACGAGTGTCCGCCTGCGCCGCCACGCTGTCGAGATCGCGGTTTCGGCTTCGTAGCGTGCCTGATAGGCTTATGCGCAATGTGCAGCGCAATATTGGGGAAGTTATGAACAGGCACGAAAAAACCGGAGCCGGTACGGGCGCTCCGCAACCTTCAACGCCCGCGCGGGACGCGGTGATCGCGCTCGACCTTCCGGCGGCACCGCTCGACGCCGGGGCTCAGGCCTATTTCGCGAAATGCGAGGAAAAGCTCGGCTTCGTGCCGAATGTGCTGAAGGCCTATTCGTTCGATCTAGCCAAGCTCAAGGCCTTCATCGCCATGTCCGATGATCTGATGCTCGCGCCTTCCGGGCTTTCGAAGCTGGAACGCGAAATGATCGCGGTCACCGTTTCCTCCGCCAATCACTGCCATTATTGCCTGGTCGCCCACGCCGCCGCGGTGCGGAAATACTCCGGCAATCCGCAGCTCGCCGAAACGATCGCGGCAAATTACCGCGCCGCCGATCTCGACGCGCGCACGCGGGCAATGCTCGATTTTGCCTGGAAGATCACCGTCGAGCCCTGGGGGATCGAGGAGGCGGACCGGGCCGCACTGCGCGAGGCCGGTTTTTCCGATCGCGAAATCTGGGACATTGCCGCCGTCGCCGGCTTCTTCAACCTGAGCAACCGCGTGGCGAGCGCGACCGACATGCGCCCGAACGAGGAATATTATTCGCTGGCGCGTTGAGCCGGCTTTAGCTCCGGCCAATCTGACTCGGTTCGCGCATGCGCACGGAAAGCTGCATGCCGCCCGCGGGCGCGAGCGTGACCCGACTCAACGGCTCCGGCGCGTAGTCGGGCGAAGTGGAAAAACTCGCCGCGCGGACGAGGGTCGCGAGAATCGCGACCGCCTCGATCAGCGCGAACCCCATGCCGATGCAGATGCGCGGCCCCGCGCCGAAGGGCATGTACTGATAGCGGGGAATCTTCGCTTCGTTTTCCGGCGCGAACCGCAAGGGATCAAAACGGTCGGGATCCGACCAATAGCGCCGGTGCCGCTGGATCGCGTAGATCGGAATGATGATCTGCGTGCCGGCCTTGATCGGCACGCCCGCAAGCTCGGTATCGGCGTTTGCCTGCCGCGACATGATCGGCGCCGGCGGATAGAGCCGCATGGTTTCCTTGATCACCTGCATCGTCGTCACGAGATGATCGATGTGCTCGGACTTGATGGGACCGTCCCCCGCGACCGCGCGCACCTCTTCAAGAATGCGACTCTGCCAGTAGGGTGCGCGCGCAAGCAGATACAATGTCCAGGTGAGCGCGACCGCCGTCGTCTCGTGACCGGCGAGAAAAAACGTCAACAGATTATCGATCAACAACTCATCCGACATTGCGGAGCCGGTTTCCGCATTTTTTGCGTTGATCAGCCGTTGCAGCAGGTCGTCATGGGCCGCCGCCTCGGCGCGGCGGTCGGCCACGAGCGCCGCCACGGCTCCGCGTAACCCTCGTTGCGCGAGCCACATTTTCAGTTTGCCCGGATGCGGCGCCCAGGATGGCAATCCGAAATTCGCATAAGCCATCTGCCAGCCGATCGGCCGCTGATAATTCGAACTCGAACGGGCAATGACCGGCGCGAGATAACCGCCGCCGCTCGGCAACAACGTATGCGAGATCACATCGAAGGTGACGAGACTCATTTCACGGTCGATGTTGTGGGGCACCTCGTTGTCGCGCTTTTGCCAGTCGGCCACCAAGCGCTCCGCCGCCGCTGCAATGGTCGGAACGAAGCTCAAAAGATCGCTGTGCCGGAAAACGGGCGCCGCCGTCTGCCGTTGCCATTTCCAGTCGGCGCCATCGGCGATCAGGATACCGTTGCCCAACAGCGGACCCAGGATCCGCCGCGTAATGCGCGTGCGGCCAAATTGATCGCGCTGGTCGAGCAACACGGTCTTGATGAGCGAAGGCTCGGCGATCCAGCACACCTCGCGGCCGGCCCGGCTCATCACCACAAGCGGCTCCTCGTAAGCGGCCGCCGGCAATACGCGCAGCGGATTGCGCAATAATTTTGCGAAGAACGGCAGCCGCCCCATCGGCCGGTCGAGCGGCGGGACGCGCGGAGCATAGAGCGGTACAGTTTGCGGCGCGTTCATCGGCGTACTTTCATGGTCCGGGGCGGAGAGTAAAGATACCCACCCCTCACATCAACACGAGCCTGTCCGGCAGCTCGTTCTTTTTCAGGGCGCCGGGCGGAAAGTGCTTCGCCAGCACCTCGCCGCAAATTTGAATCGCCTCGATGAAGCCGTCGACCGGCCGGCCCTCTTTAATCTTCCCGATCATCGCTTTCACCGCCCGGTCCCACACTTCGGGCGAGACCTTATCGTTGATGCCGGAGTCGGCGATGATCTCGACATAGCGCTCGGCGAGCGAGGCGAAAATCAAAACGCCCGTTCGTTCCGGCGTAAGATGCAGGCCGTGCGCCGCGAATTGCCGCTTCGCCTCGGCGCTGGCGCGGTCGCGCTTGATCCAGCGCGGAACGAGGAGATAGCGGAGAGCGGGCAGCGAGAAGACGATCGCGCAGGCGGCAAAGACCGCGAGCTGCACGAAATAGATTTCGTCCGCCCACAGCGGCGTGAAATAAAACAAGGGCAGCGGCACGGCGAGCGCGACGATCGCCGCGCGCGCGAGCGGCACGAAGCGGTAATTGCTCGAAGCCATCGCCATCACGCAGAAGATTTCGCCGGAAGTCTTCTGCTCGGCGGCGCGGATCGCGTCGGAGACCCGCTTTCTGTCTTCGAGTTCGATTTTCATGGCGCTCACCAGCTCCCCGACGAACCGCCGCCGCCGAACGAGCCGCCGCCGCCGGAAAACCCGCCGGAGTCGGAACTCGACCAGCTCGATCCCGACGACCACGACGAGCCCGAACCGGAACCGCCCCAGCCCCAAGAATGCGCCCCTTCGCGCGGCGGCGATGCGAGATGCATCCAGACGGCCAATCGTGAGAGCAGCACGAACAAAAAGTGCAAGAGAATGACAAGAAGAATGAGCCCCGGCCCGCTGAATATGAATGGCGCCGCGAGCAAGAGGAGACCAAAGAACGTATTATGGCGCGGTTTCGGCGCGGGCGGCGGCTCGGGTTGAGGCCCGCCTCCCTCGCCCGAGAGCACCTTGATGATCTCGTCGACGCCGTTGGCGATTCCGCCCGGATAATCATTCGCCCGAAAGCGCGGCAGGATCACGGTCTGGATGATCACGCTTGAAATGGCGTCGGTCATCGTGCCTTCGAGGCCGTAACCGACCTCGATCCGCACCTTGTGCTCGTTCGGCGCCACGATGAGCAGCGCGCCGTTGCTCTTGTCCTTCTGCCCGATCCCCCAATAGCGCCCGAGTTGATAGCCGTATTCCTCGATCGTGCGGCCTTGCAGCGAGCGCAGGGTGACGACGACGAGCTGGTCGGTGGTCTTTGCTTCTAGCGCCGCGAGTTTCGCGTCGAGATTGGCTTTCGCCGCGGAATCCAACAGGTTTGCTTCGTCGACCACGCGGCCCGTGAGCGGCGGAAAGACGATGGCCTGCGCGGACGCGCCGCCGGTGCCGGCGAAAAACGCAAGCAGGGCTGCGGCGAGCGAAAGTCCGCGAACGAACCGGAGCGTCCCCGCCAGCATCGTCCGAGGCCCGCGAAACGATGCTTATTTCTTGTCGAAGATGACCACGGGTGGCTTCGTCGTCGGCTCGTCGATGGTGAACGTCTCCATCGGCTTGTTGTTGCGATAGAGCACATTCGCCCAGATGATGCCGGGGAAAGTCTTGAGCTCGGTGTTATAGACCCGCACCGCCTCGATGTAGTCGCGGCGCGCCACCGCGATGCGGTTTTCCGTGCCTTCGAGCTGCGACTGCAGCGCCAAGAAATTCTGGCTGGACTTGAGGTCCGGATAACGCTCGGAAACCGCGAGCAGCCGCGAGAGCGCCCCGGCCAGCTGCGCCTGGAGTTCCTGGAAGCGCTTGAACGCTTCGGGATCGGTGAGGATGGACGGATCGATCTTGATTTCCCCCACCTTGGCGCGCGCCTCGGCGACCTGGATGAAGATCTCGCGCTCCTGCGCGGCGTAACCCTTCACCGTCTCGACGAGGTTGGGGATGAGATCGCTGCGGCGCTGATATTGATTCAGCACCTCGCTCCATGCCGCCTTGGCGCGCTCTTCCTCGGTCGGAATCGTATTGATTCCGCAGCCGGCGAGATTGAGCGCGAGAACGAACGCCGCGAACGGCACGCCAAAACGCTTGCAGAAGGCGAGCATGGGACCTCCCCGAAATCGACTCTGTCGGCTCTATCACAAACGGTTGCGAATTCTAGCGACATCCCTGCGCGCTCCCGCCCCGAAGACGGAATCGGCGGGCCGCAACGGCTTAAATCATTGAAGTAACAGCAAGAATATTGTGGCGAAACTGGTATGCCACCGGCGCGAAAAATTGTGGCGAGGATTCAGCTAATGCGAAGGTTCGAGACGTATCCCGTCGCGAATATGGTAGGCATTGTCAAAATACTTACATACGAGGGCGTAAGCCCCGTGTCGTGAGCGGGGGTCGGACCTCAAGGAGCAACGGATGAGCACCGGCACGACGGCGCTCGAGTCGAACAGTGAGGAGGAGTCCGCTTCCAGCGCGCAATCGCGCGGAGTCGGGCTGCCACCCACCGATATCCGCAACCCGAATTACTTTCATAAGGTGGTGGACTGTCAGTGGGCCTGTCCCGCCCATACCCCCGTTCCCGAATACATCCGCATGATCGCCGCCGGGCGTTACGCCGACGCCTATATGGTGAATTGGGAATCGAACGTGTTTCCCGGAATTCTCGGGCGCACCTGCGATCGTCCATGCGAACCCGCCTGCCGGCGCGGCCGCGTCGAGCCCGATCCCGTCGCGATCTGCCGCCTGAAGCGCGTCGCCGCCGACAATAAAGGCGATGTGCGTGATCGATTGCCGAAACGCGCCGCAGAAAAGAACGGCAAGCGCATCGCGCTTGTCGGCGGCGGCCCCGCTTCGCTCACCGTCGCGCGCGATCTCGCCCCGCTCGGCTATGAATGCGTCGTCTTCGATCAGGACCCGCAAGCCGGCGGCATGATGCGGACGCAGATTCCGAAATTCCGCCTGCCGGATTCGGTGATCGACGAAGAGTGCGGCTACATCCTTGATCTCGGCATCGAATTCGCCGGCAACCGCCGCATCGACAGCATGAAGGCGCTGCTTTCCGAAAATTTCGACGCGATCTTCGTCGGCTGCGGTGCGCCGCGCGGCCGCGATCTCGAAATCCCCGGCCGAGAGCAAGCGGCGAAGAACATCCACATCGGCATCGATTGGCTGTCGAATGTCTCCTTCGGCCACATCAGCAAGATCGGCAAGCGCGTGATCGTGCTCGGCGGCGGCAACACGGCGATGGATTGCTGCCGCTCCTCGCGCCGGCTCGGCGGCGAAGATGTGAAGGTGATCGTGCGCTCCGGCTTCGAGGAAATGAAGGCCTCGCCTTGGGAAAAGGAAGACGCGATGCACGAGGGCATCCCGATCTTCAACTATCTCGTGCCGAAGGAAATCACCCACGAAGGCGGCAAGCTCACGGGCGTGCTCTTCGAAAAAGTCAAAGCCGTGCGCGACGCCAACGGCCGTCGCGAGCTTGTGCCGACTGGCGAGCCCGACGAGCATTTTCCCTGCGACGACGTGCTCATCGCGGTCGGCCAGGAAAACGCCTTTCCCTGGATCGAGCGCGATATCGGCATCGAGTTCGACAAATGGGGCCTGCCGAAGCTCGATCAAATCACCTTCCGCTCGACGCATCCGAAAGTGTTCTTCGGCGGCGATGCCGCCTATGGGCCGAAGAACATCATCTGGGCGGTCGCCCACGGCCACGACGCCGCCATCTCCATCGACAAGCTCTGCCGCGGCGAAAAGCTTTCCGATCGGCCGCCGCCCATGGTCAATCTCGTGAGCCAGAAGATGGGCATCCACGAGTGGAGCTACGACAACGATCCTTCGCTCGACAAACGCTTCAAGGTGCCGCTGCGCGACCAAGCCATCGCGCTGAAGGACATTCGCGCCGAAGTCGAGCTCGGCTTCGACCGCGCGCTCGGCTTCAAGGAAGCGCAGCGCTGCCTCAATTGCGACGTGCAGACCGTCTTTACGAAAGACCTCTGCATCGAGTGCGATGCCTGCGTCGACATCTGCCCCATGGACTGCATCACCTTCACCCCGAACGAACCGGAAGCGGCGCTCCGCCAGCACCTCACCGCGCCCGCCGAGAATTTGACGCAGGACCTCTATGTATCCGCGCCGCTCAAGACCAAGCGCGTGATGGTCAAGGACGAGGACGTCTGCCTGCATTGCGGGCTTTGCGCCGAGCGTTGCCCCACGGGCGCGTGGGACATGCAGAAATTCCTGTTCGAGATCGGTTACGCCGACGGAGGAAGATCGTGCAAAGCCGCCTAGAGCGCACGAACGACTTCGTCGTCCTCTTCGCCAACGTCAACGGTTCAGGCTCGGCGAGCGCCAACCGCATCTTCGCGCGCTCCCTGATCCGCATGGGCATTCCGGCGGGCTCGCGCAACATTTTCCCGTCGAACATCCAGGGCCTGCCGACCTGGTACGAGGTGCGCGTGTCGGCGGAAGGCCATCTCGGCCGCCGCGGCGGCGTCGACCTCATGGTCGCGATGAATCCGCAGACCTGGGACAAGGACGTAAAATCCATCGAGCCCGGCGGCTACCTCTTCTACGATTCCTCCAAGCCCCTGCCGCCGTCGAAATTCCGCGACGACATCAACGTCATCGGCGTGCCGCTCACCGAAATCTGCAACAAGCAATATTCCGACCCGCGGCAGCGGCAGTTGTTCAAGAACATCATGTATGTGGGCGCGCTCGCGGGCTTGCTCGGCATCGAATCCGCCGTGGTCGAAAAGCTGATCGGCGAACTTTACAAGGGCAAGGACAAGCTGATCGCGCCGAACCTGGAAGCCTTTCACATCGGCCGCGATTACGCCGAGAAGAATTTGAAGGGCGCGCTCGGCCTCAAGGCCGAGCGCACCGACGCTGTCCGCGACCGCATCCTGATCGAAGGCAACGACGCGGCCGCGCTCGGCGCGGTTTACGGCGGCGCTACCGTCGCCGCCTGGTATCCGATCACGCCGTCGACTTCGCTCGCGGAGGCCTTTCAGCGCCACTGCCGGCGCTATCGCCTCGACGACAAGGGCAAGAACCGCTTCGCCATCATCCAGGCCGAGGACGAATTGGCGGCGATCGGCACGGTGATCGGTGCGGCCTGGAACGGCGCCCGCGCTTTCACCGCCACCGCCGGTCCCGGCATTTCGCTGATGCAGGAGTTCATTGGCCTCGCCTATTTCGCCGAAATTCCAGCCGTGCTCTTCGACGTGCAGCGCGGCGGCCCTTCGACCGGCATGCCGACGCGCACGCAGCAATCGGACATTCTCGCCTGCGCCTATGCTTCGCATGGCGACACCCGCCACGTGCTTCTCTTCCCGGAAGATCCGCGCGAGTGTTTCGAATTCGGCGCGCTCGCTTTCGATCTCGCCGACCGGCTGCAGACGCCGATCTTCGTCATGCTCGATCTCGACATCGGCATGAACGAATGGCTGGTGAAGCCGCTCGCCTGGAACGACGCCAAGAAACTCGACCGCGGCAAGGTGATGACCGCCGCCGAACTTGAAGCCGGCAAGGAATTCGGCCGCTATCTCGACGTTGACGGCGACGGCATTCCCTATCGCACCTATCCCGGAACGCATCCGACCAAAGGCGCCTACTTCACCCGCGGTACCTCGCGCGACCGCTACGCGCGCTACAGCGAAGAGGGTCCGGTCTATGTCGACAACATGGAGCGGCTCCTCAAAAAATTCGACACCGCGAAGAAGCTCGTCCCCGCGCCCGTGCGCAAGAACGCGCGCGAGGCGACGAAATTCGGCGCCATCTATTTCGGCTCGACGTCGGTGGCGATGGACGAGGCGATCGGCGCGCTCGAGCGCACCGGCGTCCATCTCGATACGCTCAGGCTCCGCGCCTATCCGTTCACCGACGAAGTGCTCGACTTCATTCGCGACCACGAAAAGGTGTTTCTCGTCGAGCAAAACCGCGACGCGCAGCTCCGCACGCTTTTACTCGACACCGGCCGCGTCGATCCCGCCAAGATCGTGCCAATTCTGCATTACGACGGCACGCCGATCACCGCCAATTTCATCGTCAGCGACATCGGACGGCGCATGCAGGAACTCGGCCGCGCCGCCATCCGCGTGGTGGCCTCATGACCTACATCGCCAAGCCCAAGCTCCAGCACCCGAAGCTCGCGCACAATTCGCTCGGCTTCACCCACCGCGATTACGAAGGCAAGGTGTCGACGCTCTGCGCCGGCTGCGGCCACGATTCGATCTCGGCCGCGCTCATCCATTCCTTCTTCGAGTTGAACATCGAGCCGCACCGGGTGGCGAAGCTCTCCGGCATCGGCTGCTCCTCGAAAACGCCGGATTATTTCCTCGGCCAGAGCCACGGCTTCAATTCGGTGCACGGCCGCATGCCGTCGGTGATGACCGGCGCCAACCTGGCCAACCGCGACCTCATCTATCTCGGCGTCTCCGGCGACGGCGACAGCGCCTCGATCGGCCTCGGCCAGTTCGCGCATCTCCTCCGCCGCGGCGTCAACATGCTCTACATCGTCGAGAACAACGGCGTGTACGGCCTTACCAAGGGCCAGTTCTCGGCGACCGCCGACAAGGGCTCGAAGTCGAAAAAAGGCGCCGGCAATATGGACGAGCCGATCGACCTCGTGAGCCTCGCGATCGTCATGGGCGCGACCTTCGTCGCCCGCTCCTTCTCCGGCGACAAGAAGCAGCTCGTCGAGCTCATCAAGGCCGCGATCGAACACAAGGGCGCGGCGTTGATCGACTGCATCAGCCCGTGCGTTGCCTTCAACAACCATCCGGGCTCGACCAAGAGCTTCGATTACGTGCGCGAGCACAACGAAGCGGTGAACGCGGTCGAATTCATCGAGGGCAAGCCCGAGATCAAGGCCGACTACGCGCCGGGCACCGGGACGCTCGTGCGCCAGCACGACGGCACGTATCTGAAGCTGCGCAAGCTCGCCGCCGAATACGAGCCCACCGACAAGAGTGCCGCGCTCGCTTACCTGATGGCGAGCCATGCCAAGGGCGAAGTGGTCACCGGACTGCTCTATGTGGAGCTGGAATCGGAAGATCTTTGCGAGCGCATCGACATGACCGCGACGCCGCTGAACCGCCTGAACGAAGCCGAGCTTTGCCCCGGCTCCGCCGCGCTCGAAACAATCAACGCCGAGCTGCGCTGAGCCCGGCACGATCATTTCGATTCTTGCTTGGTGATTTTGGAGCGGGCGATGGGATTCGAACCCACGACCCCAACCTTGGCAAGGTTGTGCTCTACCCCTGAGCTACACCCGCATCCATACTTAATATAGGCCGCGATAGAGGGCGGTTCTATGCCAAAAGCAACCTGCCAATGCAACCGGCGCGTTATAGTCGCGCGATTGCTTAATATGCCGGACATCCGCTCGGTTAATGCCCGCGACGCCTGAAGAACTTATCGCTTTTCTCGCCCGCCTCGGCATCGAGACGGCGACCGTCGAGCATCCGCCGCTCTTCAGCGTCGAAGAATCGCGCCACCTCCGCGGCGAAATTCCGGGCGCGCACACCAAGAACCTCTTTCTCGTCGACCGCAAGGACCGCCTGTTCCTCGTTTCCGCCGAGGAAAGCACAGCGGTCGACCTCAAGTCGCTGCACCGCCGGATCGGCGCTTCCGGCCGGCTCTCCTTCGGCAAGGCCGAGGAGATGCGCGCCGCGCTCGGCGTGGAGCCCGGGTCGGTCACGCCCTTGGCGGCGATGAACGATCGGGAAAAGCGCGTAACCGTCGTCCTCGACAAGGCGCTGCTTTCGCGCGATCCCCTCAACTTCCATCCGCTGGTGAACACCCGCACCACGCGGATTTCCGCCGCCGGCCTCCTGCGCTTCCTGCAAGCGGTCGGCCATGCCCCGCTTATCGTCGCGCTTGCGGACGAGGGCAGGAAAAACCCCGCTTAATCGCCGCTTCGCGGCCCCGATTGCATTCGGCGCCAATTCCTCCCATTTATTCGTCGAGAATTCCGGCCCGAGCCGGAGCTTTTCGGGAACGAACGGGAATGCTGCTGAACCAGACCGCCGAGACGCCCGCGGGCGCCGATACCCTCGTCGCCGATGCGACGACCCAGACCTTCGTCAAGGACGTCATCGAAGAATCGAAGAAGCGTCCGGTGCTCGTCGATTTCTGGGCGCCCTGGTGCGGGCCGTGCAAGACGCTGGGGCCGGTGATCGAAAAGGTCGTGCGCGCGCAAAAAGGCAAGGTAAAGCTCGTCAAGATGAACATCGACGAACATCCGCAGATACCGGGCCAGCTCGGCATTCAATCGATCCCCGCCGTCTTCGCCTTCGCCAACGGCCAGCCGGTCGACGGCTTCGTCGGCGCGCTGCCCGAAGGCCAGGTCAAGGCGTTCGTCGATCGCCTTGTCGGGCCCGCGGGCAGCGATACCGCCGAGTTGCTCAAGGCCGCCGAAGATGCCCTGAAGTCGGGCGCCGCCGCCAAGGCCGCCGAGATTTTCGCAGAGATCCTCGCCAAAGAGCCCGAGAACGTGCAGGCGCTCGCGGGGCTCGCACGCTGCCATGTGGCGGCGGGAAATTTGGAGCCCGCGCGCGCAACCCTCGCGCTCATTCCGAAAGAGAAGGCGAGCGATCCCGCCGTCAGTGCCGCACGCGCGGCGCTTGAGCTCGCCGAACAAGCAAAGAGCGTCGGCGACGTGGCGCCGCTCGAAGCGAAATTGGCCGCGAACCCCCTCGATCATCAGGCGCGCTTTGATCTGGCGCTCGCGCTCAACGCCCGCGGCAAGCGCCGCGACGCGGCCGATCAATTGATCGAGATCGTCAAGCGCGACCGCAAATGGAACGACGACGGCGCCCGCAAGCAGCTTCTGCAGTTCTTCGAGGTCTGGGGCGTGAATGACGAGGCGACGATCGAGGGCCGCCGCCGTCTTTCCTCGCTGTTGTTCGTCTGAAGCGCGCTCGATTGACGGGCCGAGGCCGATGAGTCTGGATCGCGAAATGCAGGAATTGCCGCCGACGATGCCGGTCTTTCCGCTCGCCGGGGCGCTGCTGCTGCCGCGCGCGCAGTTGCCGCTCAACATTTTCGAGCCGCGCTACCTTGCCATGATCGACGACGCGCTCGCGGCCCCGCGCATCATCGGCATGGTGCAGCCGGACGAGACCAAAGGCGCGCCATCCGCCGCGCCCGCGCTTTACCCCACCGGCTGCGCCGGCCGCATCACGCAGTTCGCCGAAACGGGCGACGGCCGTTATCTCGTGACGCTCACGGGAATCGCGCGCTTCAGGATCGCCGGCGAGCTTTCGGTCGCGACCCCCTATCGCCAGTGCCGCGTCGACTTCGAGCCTTACCGGCGCGACCTTCTCCCGAATGACGGCGCCGACGCGGTCGACCGCGAAGCGCTGTTGAAAATCCTCTCGGCGTATCTCTCCGCCAACAAGATCGAGGCCGACTGGCAGGGCATCCGCCAGTCGCCGACCGAGGCGCTGGTCAACGGCCTTTCGATGCTGTCGCCCTATGGCGTGAAGGAAAAGCAAGCGCTGTTGGAGGCGCCTGATCTGAAGACGCGCGCCGAAATGCTGATCGCGGTGACGGAAGTGACGCTCGCCAAGGGCAGTGGCGGCGGCGACCTGCCGATGCAATGATCCCGTCATGCCCGGGCTTATGCCGGGCATGACAGCGAAGAAAGTCGAATAAGACAGTCATGAGCAACAACCCCGCCGCGATCGACCCGAAGCTTCTGGAAATCCTGGTCTGTCCGGTGACCAAGGGGCCGCTCGAATACGACCGCGAGAAACAGGAATTGATCTCGCGCGCGGCGAAACTCGCCTACCCCATCCGCGACGGCATTCCGATCATGTTGCCGGAGGAAGCGCGGAAGATTAGTTGATGCGTCATGGCCGGACTTGTTCCGGCCATCCACGTCTTACTTCTTGGTTTCTCAGCAAAGACGTGGATGCCCGGCATAAAGCCGGGCACGACAACGCGATCTAAAGCCCCTCGCCGCGCATGAGCTTCGGCATCTCGCCGGTCTCGCCCGCGGCCTCGCGCGAAAAATATCGTTTCAGCGCCGGCGTCCGCTCAACGATACCGAGCCCGACGTCGCGCGCAACGCGCAGCGCATCGGAGCGATTCGAGAAAAGCCGGTTCAGCCCGTCGCTCGCGCCCGCCATCATCATCGTGTCGAGGCGCCGCCAGCGCTCATAGCGCGCGAGCACGTCGGGCGCGCCCGGATCGAGGCCGAGACGCGCGGCGTCGGCGACGCATTCGGCGAGTGCCGCCACGTCGCGAAGGCCGAGATTGAGCCCCTGCCCCGCCAGCGGATGAATGACATGGGCGGCGTCGCCGACCAGCGCCAGGCGCTCGCCAACAAAGCGCCGGGCAACGGCGAACGACAGCGGATAGGCGCGCGGCGGCGAGAAGAACTCGATCTCGCCGAGCTTCAGGCCAAAACGGCGGATCAATTCTTCCTTGAATTCCGCGGGCGCGAGCGCGACCAGCCGTTCCGCCTCGCCGCTCTTTTCCGCCCACACGATCGACGACCGCCTGCCGGTCAAAGGCAGGATCGCGAAGGTCCCAACGGGAAGAAAATGCTGCACGGCGCGGCCTTCGTGGTCGCGCTCATGGCCGATCGTGGCGACGATTCCCGATTGGCCGTAATCCCATGAAACCATGCGAATGCCCGCCGTCGCGCGCAATTTCGATTTCGCGCCATCGGCGGCAACCAACAGGCGCACAGCGAACGACGCGCCGTCTTCCAGCCGAACGTCGAGCCCGCCATCGAGCGGCGCAAAGCTTTCGGTCTTGCTCGCCAGCAAGCGAACACCGGCCTTCGCCGCCGCTTCCCGCAAGGCGATCGCGAGTTCGCGATGCTCGGCAATATGCGCGAGCGGCGCGCCTGCATCCGCCGCCGCGTCGAAATGCAGAAAAGGCTGGCGCACCGCATCTTCGAGATGGCTGTCGGTGATTTCCATCGCGCGGACCGGCTGCGCATTCGCGGCGAGCTTTTCCCAAACGCCCAAAGCTTCGAGGATCTGGCGCGCCGCCGGCGCAATCGCGGAAACGCGCTCGTCGCGCGCGGGTTCTTTCGCCAGCGCCGGATCGCAGACCGCGATCGAGAAACCCGGCTTGAGCGCGCGCACGAGCGCCGTGGCGAGCGCGAGCCCGGCAATGCCGGCGCCCGCGATCAGTACGTCTAGCCGCTGGTTCGACGCGTCCATTCGCTTTGCCTGTTTCGCGCACGGTTTTAGCACGAATGGGCTCGCGCTTGACTGTCCCGTAGCGAGAGGGTCAATCCTGTTTGCCGGGGGCAATATGTCGAAAGCCGTCAAAAGTCTGCTGGAATTGCTCGATCTCGAGCCGCTGGAAGTGAACCTCTTTCGAGGGCTCAGCCCGCAATCGAACTGGCAGCGCGTCTTCGGCGGCCAGGTGATCGGCCAGGCGCTCGTCGCCGCCACCCGCACGGTGGAGGCGCGGCCCGCGCATTCGATGCACGCCTACTTTCTCCTCGGCGGCGATCCAAAAGTGCCGATCATTTACGAAGTCGACCGCATCCGCGACGGCAAGAGCTTCACCACGCGGCGCGTGGTGGCGATCCAGCACGGGCAGGCGATCTTCTCGATGTCGGTTTCATTCCACCGCGACGAGCCCGGCTTCTCGCATCAGGCCGAGATGCCGAAGGTGCCGGGGCCGGAGGAATTGCCGAGCGAGCAGCAGATCCGGGAAAAAGTCATGCCGATGATGCCGGCGCCCGTGCGCCGTTACTACGAGCAGGAGCGGCCGATCGAGCTGCGGCCGGTGGAATACAGCCGTTATCTGTCGCGCGAGCACCGCGACCCGCATTTTCACGTGTGGATCCGGGCCACCGCGCCGCTTCCCGACGATCCGGCGATCCACCAATGCGTGCTCGCCTATGCCTCCGACATGACGCTCCTCGACACTTCGCTCATTCCGCACGGCCGCACGGTTTTTCAAAAAACGATCCAGGCCGCGAGCCTCGATCATGCGCTGTGGTTTCATCGCCCGTTCCGCGCCGATGAGTGGCTGCTCTATGCCCAGGACACGCCGAACGCTTCCGGCGCCCGCGGGCTATCGCGCGGATTGATCTTTTCGAAAGACGGAACGCTCGTCGCCTCAGTGGTCCAGGAAGGACTCATTCGCGAGCGCAAGGAAGAAAGCTGAGGCCGAAAACCTGCTGCTCAAAAAGCGGTCAGATTTGCAACCGGCGTCTTTGCCTGTAGCCTAAAAACTAAGCACGGACGCCGTGCCGCTGCACCGAAAGCCGGGGTCCGTCGCAGGCATACTGACCGCAGCTGAAAAACCGCTGATTCTTCAATCGCCTAATCGGCGGTGCGACAAGTTGGCACGGGGTTTGATTCTCTTCTGCGCTGGTTCGATGCGAGCGGCGGGAGTGGCCTGCTTCTCGCACTGGACCCGATCATAAACGCCCGAAAGCGGCTTCGCCGCGAAGGGGCCAATGCGGGGATAGGAGCCACATGAAGATCGTCATGGCCATCATCAAGCCGTTCAAGCTGGAGGAGGTGCGCGACGCCCTTACCGGCATCGGCATCCACGGACTGACCGTCACCGAAGTCAAAGGCTACGGAAGACAGAAGGGGCACACCGAAATCTATCGCGGCGCCGAATACGCCGTGAACTTTCTGCCGAAGCTGAAGATCGAGGTCGCAGTCGCCACCGACCAAGTGAAGAAGGTGATCGCGGCGATCACCGGCGCGGCCAAGACCGGCCAGATCGGCGACGGAAAGATTTTCGTCTACCCGATCGACCAGGCTGTCCGCATCCGCACCGGCGAAACCGATGCCGATGCGCTCTGAACCGAACACCGACCTCATTCCAGCTACGGAGCTTCAACCCATGACGAACAAGAACTGGCTGCGCGCGGGCGTGCCCGCTTTCATCGCAGCGATGGTGGCTGCGGGGCCGGCGTTCGCCGACCCGACCATCAACAAGGGCGATACCACCTGGATGATGACCGCGACCGTCCTCGTCCTCTGCATGACCGTTCCGGGTCTTGCGCTGTTCTATGGCGGCCTCGTGCGGTCGAAGAACATGCTCTCGATGCTGTTACAGGTGTTCTACACCGAATGCATCGTGCTCCTGATCTGGGTGCTCTACGGCTACAGCCTCGCCTTCACCGGCGGCCCGAACGATTTCATCGGCGGCCTGTCGAAGGCGTTCCTCGCCGGGATCACCCCCGACACCCCGGCCGCGACCTTCACGGTCGGCGTCGCGATCCCCGAAGGCGTCTATGTGATGTTCCAGATGACCTTCGCGGCGATCACCGCGGCGCTCATTCTCGGCTCGGTCGCCGAACGCACGAAATTCGCGGCGATTGCGTTGTTCATGCCGCTGTGGATCACCTTCGTCTATTTCCCGATCGCGCACATGGTCTGGTACTGGTCAGGACCCGACGCCATTGACGCCGCCGCCAAGGCCCTTGCCGCCGCGACCGATCCCGCCGCCAAGCAAAAGGCGCAGGAAGCGCTCGATGCCGTGCTTGCGGATGGCGGCTTCCTTTACAAGAAAGGCGCCATCGACTTCGCCGGCGGCTCGGTCGTGCACATCAACTCCGGCATCGCCGGCTTCGTCGGCTGCTTGATCGTCGGCAAGCGCATCGGCTTCGGCCGCGATGTGATGGCGCCGCATTCGCTGGTGATGAGCTTCATCGGCGCCTGCCTCTTGTGGTTCGGCTGGTTCGGCTTCAACGCCGGATCGAACCTCGAGGCCGCGGGCTCGGCGGTGGTGGCCTTCCTCAACACCTTCATCGCCACCGCTTCCTGCGCGATGGCATGGATGTTCATCGAGTGGATCGTGAAGGGCAAACCAACCATGCTCGGCGCGATCTCGGGCGCGGTGGCCGGCCTCGTCGCCGTGACGCCCGCCTCGGGCTTTGCCGGCTCCATGGGCTCGCTCGTGCTCGGCATCGTCGCAGGCTTCGTCTGCTTCTTCTTCTGCACGACGGTGAAGAACGTCTTCAAGTATGACGACGCGCTCGATGTCTTCGGCGTCCACTGCATCGGCGGCATTGTCGGCGCGCTCGGCACCGGCATTCTCGTCAATCCGTCGCTGGGCGGCACCGGCATCTTCGACTACACGGTGAACAAGGTCGCCGATTACGACATGACGGCGCAGATGATCGCCCAATGCTGGGACGTGAGCGTCACGTTGCTATGGTCGGGCATCGGTTCGGCGATCCTGTGGAAGATCGTCGACATCATCGTCGGCTTGCGCCCGGCCCCGGACAAGGAGCGCGAAGGTCTCGACGTCTCCGATCACGGCGAGCGCGCCTACAATATGTAGGCCGCGCCTCGGCGCAGTACGGTCCTGATAATGGAAGGCCCCGGTTCGCCGGGGCCTTCTTCTTTGCCGCAAGGCCGATGGTTAACGAGCCCTTAACCAGCTTCTTCCTAAGGTCCACGAGCCGCCGCGCCCTTTCGAGAGTGTGCCGAATGCCCAGTTCCGTTTCTTCCCGCGCCGGTTCGTGGTCGGACGGGCTTGCCGGCGCCTTGCACCGGCGACTCGCCGAACTCAGCGGGCTGGCGCTGATCCTGATCGCCGCCGCCGCCGCCGTGGCGCTGGCGAGCTGGTCGGCGCTCGATCCGAGTTTCAATCTCGCGAGCGATGGCCCGACACGCAATCTCCTGGGCCGCCCCGGCGCGATCTTCGCCGATTTCCTGATGCAGTTGATCGGCCTTGCCGCGGTCGTCTTCATTTTGCCGCTCGGCGTCTGGGGCTGGCGCATCCTCACGCACCGGCCGCTGAAGCGGATCAGGATCAGGCTGGTCGCCTGGTTCCTGAGCGTCGTTTTCGCCACGGGCCTTGCCGCCTGCATCAAGTCGACGCTGAACTGGCCGCTTTCCACCGGATTGGGCGGGATTTCCGGCGACCTCCTGCTCGGCCTTCCGACCCTTGTCTTCGGCGGCGCGCTTCCTTTTCCGAACCGGCTGGTGCTTGCCGCTTTATTCGCGCTCCTTGCCATCGCTCCGCTCGCCGTCGCACTCGGCCTTGGCTTCACGGCGGAACCCGAGCCGGAAACCGATGACGACGCGCCGGGGAAAGTCGTGGTTTCGCTCGGCGCGCTGACCCACGGCCTGCTCGCTTTCAAGGCGCGGCTCTTCGGCAGCCAGCGCGGCGGCCTGCGCTCCCTCTTCAAGGAGATGCTCGGGCGCGACGAGGAGGATTTGCCCATGCGAACGGCGCGGCGCGAGCCGATGCTCGATGCCGATGACGCGGATTTCGATCGCGACGAGCCAGAACCGCGCCGCCGCGCGCCGCGCATGCCGCCGGCTCCGAAAAAACGCCGCGCGCCGCGCGGCCGCTACGAACTGCCGCCGCTCGATTTGCTGGCCGCGGCCCCGAAGGAGCGCGCGCCCGCTCTTTCCGCTTCCATCCTCGAGGAAAACGCCGAAATGCTCGAAAACGTGCTCGAGGATTTCGGCGTGCGCGGCGAAATCGTCAATGCGAGCCCGGGCCCCGTCGTCACGCTCTACGAACTCGAGCCCGCGCCCGGCATCAAATCCTCGCGGGTGATCGGGCTTGCCGACGATATCGCGCGCTCGATGAGCGCGGTGTCCGCGCGCGTCGCCGTCGTTCCCGGCCGCAACGCCATCGGCATCGAATTGCCCAATCCGAAGCGCGAGAAGGTCGTGCTGCGCGAACTTCTCGCCGCGCGCGAATTCACCCAGGCGAATGCGAGCCTGCCGCTTTGCCTCGGCAAGACCATCGGCGGCGATCCGGTGATTGTGGATCTCGCGCGCATGCCGCATCTTTTGATCGCCGGCACCACCGGCTCCGGCAAGTCGGTCGCGATCAACACCATGATTCTGTCGCTCCTCTACCGGCTGCGGCCGGAGGAGTGCCGGCTCATCCTCATCGACCCGAAGATGCTCGAGCTTTCCGTCTATGACGGCATTCCGCATCTTCTCGCCCCCGTCGTCACCGATCCGAAGAAGGCGATCATCGCGCTCAAATGGACGGTGCGCGAGATGGAAGAGCGCTACAAGAAAATGTCGAAGGTCGGCGTGCGCAACATCGACGGCTACAACGCCCGCGTCGCCGAGGCGCGCGAAAAGGGCCAGTCGATCACCCGCACGGTGCAGACCGGCTTCGACAAGGAAACGGGCGAGGCGGTTTACGAGCGCCAGGACATGGAGCTCGATCCGCTTCCCTTCGTCGTCGTGGTGGTCGACGAGATGGCCGACCTCATGATGGTCGCGGGCAAGGACATCGAGGGCGCGATCCAGCGGCTCGCGCAGATGGCGCGCGCCGCCGGCATCCATCTCGTCATGGCGACGCAGCGGCCCTCGGTCGACGTGATCACCGGCACGATCAAGGCAAATTTCCCGACCCGCGTCTCCTTCCAGGTCACCTCCAAGATCGACAGCCGCACGATCCTCGGCGAGCAGGGCGCGGAACAACTCCTCGGCCAGGGCGACATGCTCTACATGGCCGGCGGCGGCCGTATCAGCCGCGTGCACGGCCCCTTTGTTTCCGACCGCGAGGTCGAGCACGTCGTCGCGCATTTGAAGGAGCAGGGCGCGCCGGAATATCTCGAGGCCGTCACCGCCGAAGAGGAAGAAGGCGAGAACGGCGCCGTCTTCGACAACGGCGCCTTCGGCGAGGAGGGTGGCGCCGATCTTTACAAACAGGCCGTGCAAATCGTGCTCCGCGACCGCAAGGCCTCGACGAGCTACGTCCAGCGCCGCTTGCAGATCGGCTATAACCGCGCCGCCACCATCATCGAGCGGATGGAAAAAGAGGGAATCGTGGGTCCTGCCAATCATGCGGGCAAACGCGAGATCCTCGTCGAAGGTGCGAACGAACCCTATTGACCGAGGGGTCCTGGGGCCGCCAAATCGCCATAAGTTGCCGTTAGCCGAGTCGCGATCGGCAGGGGAACCATGACCAGCGTGTTCAAAAGCCTTCAGTTGGCGGCCATCGCCGCTTTTGTTGCGACCGCGGCCATCGCCACGCCGCCGACGCAGGAGATGCCGCCAAAGCCGCCGGCGGCGGTGTTCGAGCGCGATCAGCTCGCCCTCCTCGAGAAGGTCAACACCTATTTCAACTCGGTCACCACGCTCGTCGGCAAATTCGTTCAGGTCGGGCCCGACGGCGGCAAGTCCGAGGGCCAGTTCTACATGCAGAAGCCGGGCAAGATCCGCTTCGAGTACGACCCGCCGAGCAACATCGAATTGATCTCGAACGGCGAATCGGTCGCGGTGCGCGACCGCAAGCTGGTGACGCAGGACATCTATCCGCTGTCGCAGACGCCCTTGAAATTTCTCCTCTCCGACAAGCTTGACCTCCTGAAGGACACCAACGTCGTCGGCATCTATCAGGACGATCTGTTCGTCACCGTCGTGATCGAGGAAAAGAATATCATCGCCGGCACCAATCGCTTGATGATCATGTTCGGCAAGAAGGACATGCAGCTCAAGCAGTGGACGGTGACCGACCCGCAGGGTTACGACACCACCGTCGCGGTTTCCGATCTCGATACGAAACAAAAACCGGACCCGCAGCTTTTCAAGATCAATTTCGAGCGCATGCTGCAATAGCGCTTCTGCTTTCTTTCCTGTCCCGACAATCCATGCGCTTTGTCCTCGCCACATGGAACATCAATTCCGTGCGGTTGCGGCTGCCCTTGGTGAAACGCTTTCTCAAGCGTTACGCCCCGGACGTGCTTTGCCTGCAGGAAACGAAATGCCCCGACGACAAATTTCCGCGCAAGGCGTTCGTGGAGGCGGGCTATCCGCATGTCGAGATCTACGGCCAAAAAGGTTATCACGGCGTCGCCACGGTCTCGCGGCATCCGATCGAAACCGCGCAGCGGGAAAAATTCTGCCGCAAGGACGACTGCCGGCATCTCGCCATCGAACTCGGGGCCGCGGCGGGTTTTTCGCAGCCGATTACGATTCATAATTTCTATGTGCCTGCCGGCGGCGACATTCCCGATCCCGAACTGAACGAGAAGTTCGAGCACAAGCTCGCCTTCCTTGACGAGCTCGCCGCGCATGCCGTCACCAGCGACGCGAAAAACGGCGCGCGCTCGATTCTCGTCGGCGATTTGAACGTGGCGCCGCTCGAGCACGACGTCTGGAGCCACAAGCAGCTCCTCTCCGTCGTCAGCCACACGCCGATCGAGATCGAGAAATTCACGGCCTTTCAAGAAGCCGGCGGCTGGATCGATGTCATGCGCGCTTTCGTTCCGGCTTCCGAAAAGCTTTACACCTGGTGGAGCTACCGCGCCGCCGACTGGGAAGCGTCCGATCGCGGCCGCCGGCTCGATCACATCTGGGCAAGCCCCGCCCTCGGCAATGCCGCGCGCGAAATCAGCGTCATCCGCGCCGCGCGCAACTGGAAACAGCCATCCGACCACGTGCCGGTGATCGCGGCTTTTGAACTCTAGTGCACGTCTTCGCGCGTGTCTTCCGGGCTGTCGAAGAGCGGCAGCACGAGGTCGAGGTCGTCGACGATGCGCTTGACGCGCACGGCGATCAGACGGCGGAGCGCGGTCGCCGCCTGCGGCTCGCCTTCGAGAATGCGGACAAAGACGACCCGCGGAATGCGAAACAGAACCGACGACTCAAGCGCGACCGCGGTCGACGGCCGCACCGTCTCCACGATCATCGCCGTTTCCCCGATCAAGGAGCCGCGCCGCGCGGTGACCGAGCCGTCATCGGTGTGATTGCCCGCCTGCTGCAACACGACCGAGCCGTTGACGACCACGAAGCCGCCCTCCGCCGGCTGGCCTTCCTCGAACAGAATATCGCCGCGCGCGAGCCGGATGGTCTCGACGCTGATCCCGAGAATCCGCAGCGCATCCTTGCCGAGGAGATGCAGCGTCGGAATCCGGTCAAGAAATTCGATGTCGTCTTCGAGGGCCATGCTGCCGCTACGGCACGAGCTTGTAGCCGCCGGCTTCGGTCACCAACAGCGTCGCGTTCGCCGGATCCTTCTCGATTTTCTGCCGCAGCCGGTAGATGTGCGTTTCCAGCGTATGCGTCGTGACTCCGGAATTGTAGCCCCACACCTCCTGCAACAGCACCTCGCGCGAAACCGGCGTCTGTCCCGAGCGATACAAGTAGCGAAGGATCGCGGTTTCTTTTTCAGTAAGCCGCACTTTCGAGCCGCGTTCGTTCACCAAAAGCTTCGCGCCCGGGCGGAAGCTGTAGGGCCCGATCGGAAAGACGGCGTCTTCGCTCGCTTCGTGGCTCCTGAGTTGGGCGCGGATACGCGCGAGCAGCACGGCGAACCGAACGGGCTTGTTGACGTAGTCGTTGGCGCCGGCTTCGAGACCCAGGATCGTGTCGGAGTCGGCATCATGGCCGGTGAGCATGATCACCGGCGCCTTGAACCCGTTCTTGCGCAGGATTTTCACCGCCTCGCGCCCGTCAATGTCGGGAAGCCCGACATCCATGATCACGAGGTCAAAGTGGCCGCTCTTGGCCTGCTGCACCGCCGCCTGCGCGGTTCCGACCGTCTCGGTTTCGAATTCTTCATGCAAGGCAAGCTGTTCCGCGAGCGTCTGGCGGAATTCGTCATCGTCGTCGACGACCAGAATCTTCTTACGCGTAGTCGGCATGACACCCCCGGCTTTCCGCAAGTTTACATCATGGGCCGCCACCCATGCCAGACGAGGCGGGCGGAGCTAGACCGGCGGAATGATGCTAGGCAAGTGCGGCGATGCCGAAATCGAGACCCCTGATCTTCACGGTTACGCGAGCGCCCGGTGAACGTTCGCGCGGCGTCTTGCGCGGTCTGGGTTTAACCATTCCGGTCGCGCTCGGCCGCGCGGGGATTACGGCCAACAAGCGCGAAGGCGACGGCGCAACACCGCGCGGACGCTTTCGGCTTCGGCGCCTGTGGTGGCGGAACGACCGCATGCCGCGGCCGCAAACGGCGCTTCCGCTTCGTCCGATCCGGTCGGGCGACGCCTGGTGCGAGGACGCGGCCGACCGCCGTTACAATCAGCCGATCCGGCTTGCCGCCGACGCGCCGGGCGATCGGCTATGGCGCGAGGATCATCTTTACGATCTCATCATCGAGCTTGATCACAACACGCGCCCGCGGATTTCCGGTCGCGGCAGCGCCGTGTTCATTCATCTCGCGCGTCCGCAGTTTTTGCCGACGGCCGGCTGCGTGGCGTTGAAGGGCGAGGATTTGCACCACCTGCTCACGCGGCTTCGCAAGAACACCTTGATCGAGATTCGCTGAGTTCAGTCGCGGGCCCCGAAGATCGCGCTGCCCACCCGCACATGCGTGGCGCCAAAGGCGATCGCGCTTTGAAAATCGGCGCTCATGCCCATGGAGAGCCATGGCAACGCGTTGCGCTTCGCGATCTTCTGCAACAGCGCGAAATGCGGCGCCGGCGGCTCATCGAAAGGCGGAATGCACATCAAGCCCTGAATCGAGAGCCGGTATTGCTCACGGCACTCCCGAATGAAACCATCCGCCGCTTCCGGCAACACACCTGCTTTTTGCTCCTCGCCGCCCGTGTTCACCTCGACGAAGAGTTTTGGCGTCCGCTGCTGACGCGTGATTTCCTCGGCGATGGCCGCCGCGATCTTCGGCCGGTCGACGGTGTGGATCGCATCGAACAGCGCAACCGCTTCGCGCGCCTTGTTCGATTGCAACGGCCCGATCAGGTGCAGATCGAGATCGGGAAACCGCTCGCGCAGCGCCGGCCATTTCGTCTTCGCCTCCTGCACGCGGTTTTCGCCGAAGACGCGGTGACCGGCTTCAATCGCGGGCAGGATCGCCTCCGTTGGAAACGTTTTCGTCACCGCGACGAGCGTGACGCTCGCCGGATCGCGGCCGCCGCCGAGCGCCGCTTTTCTGATTTCGGCGCGGATAAAACCGAGCCGCTCGGCGGTATTCGCGGGCCTTTGTTTTTCGCGTGCTTCGGGCATGGCAAATCCTCGCGAGCCATTTATAGCCGCGGGGATTTTCGCGCAACGGAGCCTCCCGCAAGGCGTTGACCGCAAGGGATTTTTCGTGTCCTGTCGCCGGAATCCGCGTCAGGAAACGATGACAAGCGAGCGCTACAACGCCCGCGAGGCCGAGCCCCGCTGGCAGAAAATCTGGGACGAACGCGGCATTTTCCGCACGCGCAACGACGATCCGCGCCCGAAATACTACGTGCTCGAGATGTTTCCCTATCCGTCGGGACGCATCCACATGGGCCATGTGCGCAACTACACCATGGGCGACGTGGTCGCGCGCTACATGCGCGCCAAGGGCAACAACGTGTTGCATCCGATGGGATGGGACGCCTTCGGCATGCCGGCCGAAAACGCCGCCATGGCCAACAAGGTGCATCCGAAGAAATGGACCTACGAGAACATCGCGGCGATGAAGGCGCAGCTGAAGTCGATGGGCCTGTCGCTCGACTGGTCGCGCGAACTTGCGACCTGCGACCCCTCCTATTATCGCCATCAACAGAAACTCTTCCTCGATTTCCTCAAGGCCGAGCTCGTCGAGCGCAAGAGCTCGCCCGTCAACTGGGATCCGGTCGACCAGACGGTGCTCGCCAACGAGCAGGTGATCGACGGCCGCGGCTGGCGTTCGGGCGCCGTCGTCGAGATGCGCGAGCTCACCCAATGGTTTTTCAAGATCACCAAATATTCCGACGCGTTGTTGCAGGCGATCAACGGCCTCGATCGCTGGCCGGAAAAAGTGCGGCTGATGCAGAAGAACTGGATCGGGCGTTCGGAAGGCCTGCTCATGCGCTTCGCGCTCGCGCCGCAGAACACGCCGAAGAATTTCACCGAGATCGAAGTCTTCACCACGCGGCCCGACACGCTGTTCGGCGCTTCGTTCGTCGCGCTTGCGCCCGACCATCCGCTGGCAGCGGCGCTCGCCGAACGCGATCCGAAGTTGGCCGCCTTCATCGAAGAATGCCGCAAGATGGGCACGGCGCAGGAATTGATCGACAAGGCCGAGAAGAAAGGCTTCGACACCGGCCTCAAGGCCGTGCATCCGTTTGATTCCAAATGGGAATTGCCGGTCTACGTGGCGAACTTCATCTTGATGGAGTACGGCACCGGCGCGATCTTCGGCTGCCCGGCGCACGATCAGCGCGACCTCGACTTTGCGCGCAAGTACAAATTGCCGGTGACGGCGGTGGTGATTCCCGAGGACGCCGACCCGAAAACCTTCGAAATTCACGACAAGGCCTATGACGGCACGGGCAAGCTCGCGAATTCTCGATTCCTCGACGGGATGACAATCGAAGCCGCGAAGGAAGAGGTCGCGAAGCGCCTGGAAAAGGAAACCCGTGGCAATCGCGCCGTAGCACAACGCCAGGTTCACTACCGCCTGCGCGACTGGGGCATTTCACGCCAGCGCTATTGGGGCTGTCCAATCCCGGTGATCCACTGCAAGGATTGCGGCACACTTCCCGTGCCGGATAAAGATTTGCCGGTGGTCTTGCCCGAGGACGTTGACTTCGACCGCCCGGGCAATCCGCTCGACCGCCATCCGACCTGGAAACACGTTTCCTGCCCTCAGTGCGGGAAGGCGGCCGTGCGCGAGACCGACACGATGGATACCTTCGTGGATTCGTCCTGGTATTTCATCCGCTTTACCGCGCCCGATGCGCTGGCGCCGACGGACAAGGCGGCCGAGCGCTACTGGATGCCGGTCGATCAATACATCGGCGGCGTCGAACACGCGATCCTGCACCTTCTCTATTCGCGCTTCTTCACCCGCGCGATGAAAGCGACCGGCCACGTCGATATCGACGAGCCGTTCAAAGGCATGTTCACGCAGGGCATGGTGGTGCATGAGACCTACCGCAAGGCCGACGGCACCTATGTGGAGCCCGCGGCGGTAAAGCTTTCGGCCGAGGGCGGCGAGCGCCGCGCAACCCTTTCTGCCACAGGCGAAAAACTCGAGATCGGCGCCATCGAAAAGATGTCCAAATCCAAGCGCAATACAGTGGATCCGGACGACATTCTGTCGACCTTTGGGGCGGATACAGCGCGCTGGTTCATGCTTTCAGACTCACCCCCCGACCGTGACGTGATCTGGACCGAAGAAGGCGTGCAAGGCGCCTACCGGTTCGTGCAGCGCCTGTGGCGGCTTACGAACGAGCTCGCCGGGCTTGCCGCGCCTGCGAACGCCGCACGGCCGCCCGCTTTTTCTCCCGCCGCCGAAGGCGTCCGCAAGGCCGCGCACGGCGCGCTTGCCCATGTCAGCGAAGATATCGAACGGCTTCGTTTCAACCGTTGCGTTGCGCATATCTATGAGTTGGCGAATGCGCTCACGGCTGCGATCAACGACGCGGCCGCCGCCGGCAAGAAAATCTCCGCCGATCTCGCCTATGCCTTCCGCGAAGCCGGCGACATCCTCATCCGGCTGGCCGCGCCCATGATGCCGCATCTCGCCGAGGAATGCTGGGCGGCGCTCGCGCACAAGACGCTCATTGCCGAGGAGCCTTGGCCAGTGCTCGAACGCGCGCTCCTGATCGAAGAGACGATTACTTTACCCGTTCAGGTTAACGGCAAGAAGCGCGCGGACGTTACCGTTGCGCGCAATGCCGCGGACAAGGAGGTCGAGGCCGCGGTGCTTGCGCTTGAGCCCGTCCGGCGCGCCCTTGAAGGCCGGGCCCCGAAAAAGGTAATCGTCGTGCCGCAGAGGATCGTGAATGTCGTCGCCTGAACCGAGCGCATTTTGCGGCCGCCTCGCGGGCATCGCTTTGCTCGCCGGCATGCTCGCGGGCTGCTTCCAGCCCATGTATGCCGACCACTCGCTCGTCGGCGGCACCGGGCCCAATTTGCGCGACGCCATGCGCGACGTGGAAATCGCCAAGATCGACGGCCGGGTCGGACAGGAAATCCGCAACGACATCATTTTCGAATTGTCCGGCGGCCAGGGCAATCCGACCGGCGCGCCCTACAAGCTCAACATGCAGGTTGCGACCAACTCCTCGAGCACCCTCATCGATGCGCAGACCGGCCTGCCGGAAGACGAAACGGTCAGCCTCGACGTGACCTACAAATTGCATGACGTCGCCAACGACAAGATCGTCATGACCGACAAGGCGATCGCGCGCGTCACCATCGACCGCACCCAGCAGCGTTACGCCCGCGTGCGCGCCTTGCGCGAAGCCGAAAACCGCGCCGCCAAGGTGATCGCGGAACAGATCCGCGCCCGCGTCGCCTCGTACTTCCTCTTGCACACCTGACGGGCGTCAGGCCCGTGGTCGCCCTCCGCGTCGGCGAAATCGAAAGCTTCCTCGCCCGCCCCGATCCGCGACGTCGCGTTGTCTTGATTTACGGCCCCGATGCCGGGCTCGTCAGCGAACGCGCGGCGGCGATCCTGAGCGGCGCCGCAAGCGGCGATCCTTTCGCCGTCGTGCCGATCGAAGGCGATGCCATCGCTTCCGATCCCGGCCTTCTGCACGACGAGGTTCGTACTTTCGGCCTCTTCGGCGGCCGCCGAATCGTGCGCATCCGCGCCGGCGGCCGCAACTTCGCGCCGGCGCTCGAAGCCGTGCTCGCCGATCCGCCGGAGGCGCTCGTGCTGATCGAGGCGGGAGAACTCCGGCCCACGTCGCCGCTGCGCGCGCTCTGCGAGAAATCTCCGGCCGCCGCGGTCATTCCCTGCTACGCCGACGGCGAGCGGGATTTGCGGAACCTCATCGAGCGCGCGCTGAAAGACGCTCGCCTCAGCATCGACGCTGATGCGCGCGACGAACTGATGGCGCTCCTCGGCGCCGACCGCCTTGCTTCGCGTGCCGAGCTCGACAAACTCGTGCTTTACGCCGAAGGCGAGGGGAGGATCGGCGTCGAGGACGTGCGTGCCATCATAGCCGACGCTTCCGCCCTCGCGCTTGACGATTTGGTGGATGCGGCGGGCGCGGGCGAGGAGGAAACAGCACTGACGGCGCTCCGAAAAGCCCGTGCCGCCGGCGTTTCAGCCAGTGCCATCCTGAGCGCCGCCATCCGCCATGTGGCGCAGCTTCACCGGCTGCGTCTTTCGGTCGAGCACGGCGCACGGCCAGGCGAAGCGATCGACAACGCGAAGCCGAGGATTTTTTTCCGGCGCAAGCCCGCCTTTGAACGCGCGCTCGCGCGCTTCGATACGGGGCACCTTGAAGCCGCGATCATCTCGCTGTCGCTCGCGAGCCTCGAGGCGCGGCGCACCGCCGTGCTGGCCGACGCGACCGCCGAGCGTGCGCTCCTGAACCTTGCGCGCGGCGCGCGCCGGCGCGATTCAGTGGCGTCCGCCTAGCTTCTTGGAAAACGCCTCGAACTGCTCGAGCGTCTTGTAGCGGATGCGCACCTCGCCGCCGGAGCCGCGCGGGACGATATCGACCGCAAGCCCCAGCGCATCGGAAAGCTTCCGCTCCACGGCGCGAATGTCGGCGCTCTTCGACGGCTTGACCCTTCGCCGGGTCTGCTTGCCGCGCACCACCGGCCGCTCCTGCGCGCGCGCTTCCGCCTCGCGCACATTGAGGCCCTGCTCGACGATCATCTTCGCGAGACCTTCGGGGTCTTCGTGCGCGAGCAACGCGCGCGCGTGCCCGGCGGTCAATTTGCCCTCGGCGAGATAGCGCTTCACGCTGGGCGGCAACTTCTGCAGGCGCAAGGTGTTGGCGACATGGCTGCGGCTCTTGCCGACCGAGCGCGCAAGATCCGCTTGCGTGTATTTGAACTCGTCGATCAGCGAACCGTAACCCGCGGCTTCCTCGAGCGGGTTGAGGTCGGCGCGCTGCACGTTCTCGACGATCGCGATTTCCAGCGCCTCGCGATCGCTGATCTCCATGAACAGGACCGGCACCTCGCGGAGGCCCGCCTTCTGCGCGGCGCGCCAGCGCCGCTCGCCGGCGACGATCTCGTAGTGATTGGCCTTGCCGGCAACGCCGCGCACCAGGATCGGCTGCAAGATTCCCTTCTCGCCGATCGAGGCCGCGAGTTCCGAAAGCTCCTCCTCATGAAAGCTGCGCCGCGGGTTGCGCGGATTGGGCCGCAGGAACTCGATCGGCACCTTGCGCTGGCCGCCACGCGCGCGATCGAGCACCGCGGTTTCGTCGCCAACGTCGCCGATCAGCGCCGCCAAGCCCCGGCCGAGGCGCGAGCGTTCGGCGGTACTCATGGCCATACCCGCTCCGTCACCTGTCCGGTCATAGGAATATTTTCCATGGCGCGATTACGCCGCAAGCCCGCGCTCGCGCTGCACGACCTCGGAGGCGAGCTTCAGATACGCCTGGCTGCCGCTGCACTTGAAATCGTAGAGCAGCACCGGCTTGCCATAGGACGGCGCTTCCGAGACGCGGACGTTGCGCGGGATGATCGTCTCGTAAACCTTGTCGCCCATGAACTGCCTCACGTCGGCGACGACCTGATCGGAGAGATTGTTGCGCGCATCGTACATGGTGAGCACGATGCCATGGATCGTGAGCTTCGGATTGAGGTTCGTCTTCACCTGCTCGACCGTCTTCAGGAGCTGCGACAGGCCTTCGAGCGCGAAGAATTCGCATTGCAGCGGCACCAGGATCGAGTCGGACGCGGCCATCGCATTGATGGTGAGAAGATTGAGCGACGGCGGACAGTCGACGAGCACGTAGTCGAATCCGTCCGGCTCGCTCGCGGCCGGCAGCGACAACAGCGCGTTGCGCAGACGATAGTTGCGGTCGCGCTCGCTCGCGACTTCGAGCTCAAGGCCCGAGAGATCCAGTGTCGACGGCGCAATCGACAACCGCGGCACCGCCGTTTCGAGCACGATGTCGGCGAGCTTCGCCTCGCCCACGAGCACGTTGTAGGTAGAGCGCGTGCGGTTCTTGCGGTCGATGCCGAGCCCCGTCGAGGCGTTCCCCTGCGGATCGAGATCGACGATCAGCACCCGCTGGTTGATCGCGGCGAGCGCCGTTCCGAGGTTGATCGCCGTGGTGGTCTTGCCGACGCCGCCCTTTTGGTTGGCGAGGGCCAATACGCGAAGGTGCTTGGATCCGGTCATGGGCGGTTTCCTTCGCTCGCGGAGATGTTGCTGATTCGCGGCGAGGCGCGCTCGACAACGACAATCCTACCATGGGGTTGGGTGCGGCTTGGCACGATTGTCGACTGAATCTTCCAAGATTTAGTGGCCTCGGTCAATTCGTTATCAACATCTTGGCCCTTCGGAAAAATCCCCGGAATTTGCTTCGCCAGAAACGGAGCGGCGAGTTCAAGCAGCCCTGGAAGCGGCGCGAGCGCCCGCGCCGTCACCACATCCGATTCGGATACCAGTCGTTTCGCGGCCGATTCGATCCTTTCGGCATAAACTTTCGCCGGCGCATCGGTATCGCGGATCGCGGCGCGCAGGAACGCGGCCTTGCGCTGATCGCTTTCGACCAGATGCACGCAAGCACCCGGTGTTTGCGCAAGCGCCATCGCGATCACGAGCCCCGGAAATCCGCCGCCGCTGCCGAGATCAGTCCATCGCTTCGCGGCCGGCGCGAGCGCAATCAGCTGCAAACTATCGGCGATGTGGCGCGTCCAGAGCTTCGGGAGATCCGCGTTCGCGACGAGCGGCACCGCGCGCTCCCACTGTAACAACAGCGCAACGAACGCATCGATTCGTTCCAGCGTTTCACGTGAAACAGGAATCAATCGGAGCGCCGCCGCGCGATCGGCGTCGAGCGCGCTCCGCCTCATCCGGCGCGGCGCCGGGCATGCAGCGCGACAAGCGCCAGCGCCGCCGGCGTCATGCCGTCGATGCGATTGGCCTGGCCGAGCGTCGCCGGCCGCACCACGCCAAGCTTGTGACGAAGCTCGGCGGAAAGACCGGGAACGAATTCGTAGTCGAGCCAGTCCGGCAACGACATCGCTTCCTCGCGGCGGAAGCGCTCGACGTCGCTCGCCTGCCGGTCGAGATAGACCGCGTACTTCGCGTCGATCTCAAGCTGCTCGATGATCCTCGCTTCGAAGCGATGCAGCTCGGGCCAGATCCGCGCGAGCTCGTTCGCGTTCAAATTCGGATAGGACAAAAGCTCGAAGGCGCTCCGCCGCTGGCCGTCACGATTAAGCGCGATGCCGAAGCGATGCGCTTCATCCGGCGTGACCGACACCGCGCGCGCCCATTGGCGCGCTTCCTCGAGCCTGCCAAGCCTCGCCTGAAACCGATCGCGCCGCGCGCGCCCGACGGCACCGAGCGCGATCCCCTTCGGGGTCAGCCGCTGATCGGCGTTATCGGCGCGCAGCGACAACCGGTACTCGGCGCGCGAGGTGAACATGCGATAGGGCTCGGCGACCCCGCGCGTGACGAGATCGTCGATCATCACGCCGAGATAGGCTTCGGCGCGATCGAAGGTGATCGCCTCACCGCCGCCCGCGCACCGCGCCGCGTTGAGGCCGGCAACGAGGCCTTGCGCCGCGGCTTCTTCGTAGCCGGTGGTGCCGTTGATTTGGCCGGCGAGAAAAAGCCCCGCGGCTGCTTTCGTTTCGAGCGAGGGCTTGAGCGCGCGCGGATCGACATAGTCGTATTCGATCGCGTAGCCCGGCCGGATGATCGTCGCGCGTTCGAGACCGGGAATGGTCGCGACCAGCGCGCGCTGGACCTCTTCCGGCAGCGAGGTCGAAATGCCGTTGGGATAGATCGTCGGATCGTCGAGGCCTTCGGGCTCGAGAAAAATCTGATGCCCTTCGCGATCGCCGAAACGGACGATCTTGTCCTCGATCGAAGGGCAGTAGCGGGGGCCGCGGCTCTGGATCTGGCCGGAATACATCGGCGAGCGATGCACGTTCGCGCGAATGACCGCGTGCGTCGCCGCCGTTGTGCGGGTGATGCCGCAGGCGACTTGCGGATTTTCGATCGTGTCGGTCATCGCCGAGAACGGCTCCGGCGGATCGTCGGCGGCCTGCATCTCGAGGCCGGTCCAGTCGATGCTGCGGCCGTCAAGCCGCGGCGGCGTGCCGGTCTTCAACCGGCCGAGCGGGAGTTCGAGCCGCGCGAGCGTCTTCGAAAGGCCGAGGGCAGGGGCTTCGCCGACGCGGCCGGCGGGAATTTGCCGCTCGCCCATATGGATCAGGCCGGAGAGAAACGTACCGGTCGTAATCACCACGGCGCCGGCGGAAATTTCACGGCCATCGGCGAGCTTCACGCCCGCCACACGGCGTTCGCGGAGAACAAGATCATCGACCTCGGCCTCGATCACGTCGAGCGCCGCTGCGCGGATTTCCGCCTGCATCGCCGCCGCGTAAAGCTTGCGGTCCGCCTGCGCGCGCGGCCCGCGCACGGCCGGGCCTTTGCGGCGGTTGAGCACGCGAAACTGAATCCCGGCGCGGTCGGCGACGCGGCCCATGAGGCCGTCGAGCGCGTCGATCTCGCGCACGAGGTGGCCCTTGCCGAGCCCGCCGATCGCCGGATTGCAGGACATGGCGCCGATGCTCGCGAAGCGGTGCGTGATCAGCGCCGTGCGCGCGCCGAGGCGCGCGGCCGCGGCCGCTGCCTCGCAGCCCGCGTGGCCGCCGCCCACGACGATCACATCGAATGCACGCATCTCTTGCTCCGGGTGGCTGCGGTCTACTGAAGCTTTATGGAACGGTCAAAGCCGATGTTTCACGTGAATCATTCGGCCGCGCCGCGCGACCGCGGTTTCACGTGAAACCGCCGGCATTAACCTTTCATTTACCAATGCAGAAGTTTTTGAAGATTTCGCCGAGCACTTCCTCGACATCAACGCGGCCGGTGACGCGCCCGAGGGCGTTGGCGGCGAGCCGCAGCTCTTCGGCGATGAATTCTTCCGGCGCATTCGGCGCGGTCGAAACCGCATCGAGATGCTTTACCGCCTCGGCCAGCGCGTGGCGTTGGCGCGCATGCGTCACCAGCGCCGGCTCGCCGCCGAGCTTCGCCGCCTCGTTCGAAAGTCTCGCGATCAATTCGTCGACGCCCAATCCGGTCTTGGCGGAGACAACGAGGAAGCCCTTCTCGCGCAGGCCTTGTTGCGCCTTCGAATCGATCAAGTCCGCCTTGGTGCGCAGGCGCCACGTATTTCGGGAAAGGTTTCGCGGCACATCCGCCTGCGATTGATCGACGAGCCAAAGCACGAGATCCGCGGATTCGGCGCGCAGGCGCGCGCGACGCACGCCTTCCATCTCGATCGGATCGGCTGTCTCCCGCATGCCGGCGGTATCGACCAGCACCACCGGCACGCCGGCAAGATCGAGCGCGACCTCGATCGCATCGCGGGTGGTGCCGGCAATCGGCGAGACGATCGCGACATCGCGCGCGGCAAGCCGGTTGAGGAGCGTGGATTTACCCACATTCGGCGCGCCGGTGATGGCGACCGAAAAACCTTCGCGCAATCGCTCGCCGCGCTCGGCATCAGCGAGCACTGGCATGATCGCGGCGACAAGCTCGCTCGCAATCTTCGCGGCGTTCTGCGGAAGCTCGCCCCGCACATCGCCTTCGTCGGAAAAATCGATCGCCGCTTCGACGAGCGCCAGCGCATCGACGAGCCGCCCGCGCCAGGCTTCGACTTTTTCCGACAAGGCCCCGCGAAATTGCGCCAGCGCCTGCCGCCGCTGCGCTTCCGTTTCCGCGGCGACGAGATCGCCGAGTCCCTCGACGGCAGCGAGATCGAGCTTGCCATTCAGGAGCGCGCGGCGCGTGAACTCGCCGGCCTCAGCCGGGCGAAGTCCTTCGAGGCGGCCGAGCACGTGAAAGACATTGGCGAGGATCGCGCGGCCGCCATGCAGGTGCAGTTCGGCTATGTCCTCGCCGGTTTCGCTCGCGGGACCGGGAAACCACAGCACCAGGCCGTCGTCGATTGTTTCACGTGAATCATTGTCGCGAAAAATCGCGCGGACGGCGCGGCGTGGCGCGGGAATTTTCCCGGCGATCGTTTCGAGGGCGAATCGAGCGCGCGGCCCCGAGATGCGCACGACCGCGATCGCCGCCGGCACGCGCCCCGAGGAAAGGGCGAAGATCGTCTCCGGCTCTGGCCGCGATTTCGATTGCGTTGACGCCGGGCTCATCTATGACATCGCGCGGTGATCTCTCTTGCGATCCTTTTACGCCCTTCTGCGTTCAATCGACATGGCTTGCATCCGCCGCCGGCCGAAACGCGAGAGACCATCGGCCACAAGGCCGCGCGCGCGTCCGCCGGCCGTGTTGATGAAGCTAGGATTTAATTCCCAATTACGTAGTTGACACCACAAGGCCCAAGTGCTAGTGTTTAGGCCATTGGAGATACTTCCATGGCCAAAACGAAAAGCAAATTCGCCCAGAAACACTTCTCAGACGAGGAAGCGGCCCGTCAGTGGTTCGAGGCTGCCCGCTGGCCTAACGGCCCTGTGTGCCCTCACTGCAAGGGCGAGAAACACTATGCCACGAAAAAGATAGGCCGGTATCGCTGTGCCAATGCGAAATGCCGCCGCGACTTCACCGTCATGACTGGCACCGTCATGGAACGCAGCCATGCGGCGCTTACGCAGTGGGCCTATGCCTTCACCGCCGCCGCCGACGGCAAGAAAGGCTTTAGCGCCCATCAGCTGATGCGGCAGTTAGGCTGCCAGTACAACACCGCTTGGTTTTTGCATCACCGCGTCATGGAAGCGATGAAGCGCGGCGGCTTGGAACTCCCGCTCGGCGGTAAGGGAAAGATCGTTGAGGCCGACGAAACCTATTACGGCAACATCGAGCCGAAAAAAATCCGTGGCGCTCGTTGAGCGTGGCGGTGACGTTCGCACCTTCCACGTTGCGAGCGCCGATAAGGAAACCGTTGCGCACATCGTTACGCGCAATATCGCCAACGAAAGCCGCTTACATACGGATGAAAGCCGCCTCTATACCGAGGCTGGCATTTGGTTCGCTAAACATGAAACCGTAAAGCACTCAGCGGGCGAATACGTCCGGGATGACGTTCACACTAATTCGGCGGAAGGCTTCTTTTCGATTTTCAAACGCGGGATGCGCGGCGTGTACCAGCACTGCAAAGAGAAAAATTTGCACCGCTATCTCGCGGAATTTGAGTTCCGCTACAACACCCGAAAGATGAGTGACGGGGAACGGGTGGTGCTTGCCGTAAGGGCTGGCGAGGGCAAGCGCCTCACGTACCGGCAACCTCACTAAACCGGACTTTTCCTTTCAGGCTAAGCGGTTTTTGCGATGGCGGAAGAAGCGCGGCGCTTAGGCTTCTTTTTTCCGATTCGGCGGGACTCGCCGTTCTGTTTTGGAATATCCTTTAGAGGAGTCGGCGGCCCCGCAAAGCCCCCCTTTAGGATTGCTTGCAGCCGCTCTTGAACTTCCTTTTCGCTGAAATGGTTCTTTGCCATGACGGATAAACTCAAGTCTTTGTTATTTGATGAGAGGTTTCTCTGGTTTCTCGGGGCGTTTCATGGCGCTTGGTCGTCGTTAGAATTAGTGACATCTTACGGCATCAAGAAGTTTTTGAACATAAGTGATGAACAGGCGCACATCCTAACATCAGGGATGGAATTTGGCCGGAAGGCAATTTTGCTTAGAAATTTAGCATATAGGAGCGAAGACCCGAAACGTAAGACTATCATCCAGCTAGTCGCCAAACTACAAAACGAAAGCAAGCGAAACGTCTTTGCCCATGCGTTCATGATCTCAAACGAGAGCGCAGTCACATTCATCGACCGCACTAGAGGCGGTGATTACGAAGCAACAAAACACGTATTCACTCTGAAAGAATTTGCAGACCATGTAACCAGCGTCACCGCCACTGCAAAGGAACTTCACGCCGCGCTAGACCTAAATGATGAAATTCTTCATCGTTTCGCCATGGCTGCATTAAGCGCAAACACCAAATCAGCCAAATCGCCAACACCTCCCATTTCTAGCGCGTGATTATTTCGTGCGAGCCAACTCCGAAACGCGGTCTCCACTTCGTCCCAATCAACCGGACGCAAGCTATCTGGTAATGACCCGGGTGCGCCACCACCTTCGGACTCCTCCGAAGGGGCATTATCCCTACCAATGGGGTCATGTGGTGTCAACTACGTAATTGGGATTTAATTCCTGATGTCAGTGTCCGCCACCCCGCCGCCCGAAAACCGCCTCGCCGGCGCAACGAGCCCTTATCTCCTCCAGCACAAGAACAATCCGGTGGACTGGTGGCCGTGGGGGCCGGAAGCGCTCGCCGAAGCCAAGCGCGCAAACAAGCCGATCCTGCTCTCCATCGGCTACGCCGCCTGCCACTGGTGCCATGTGATGGCGCACGAAAGCTTCGAGGATCCGGCGGCGGCGGCGGTGATGAACGAGCTCTTCGTCAGCATCAAGGTCGACCGCGAGGAGCGCCCCGACATCGACGAGATTTACATGAGCGCCTTGCAGCATCTCGGCGAGCAGGGCGGCTGGCCGCTCACCATGTTTCTCACCGCCGCCGGCGAGCCGTTCTGGGGCGGCACCTATTTTCCCAATACCGCCCGCTACGGCCGGCCCGCTTTCGTCGATGTCCTGCGCGAGGTCGCCCGCGTCTATCGCGAGGAGCCGGACAAGATCGAGGTCAACCGCAAAAGCCTCGCGGCGCAGCTCGCCGCCCGCGCCAAGGCACAGGGCAAGATCACGCTTGGCCGCGCCGAGCTCGACGATATCGCAGAACGCACCGGCTCCCTCATGGATCCCGTGAACGGCGGCGTTCGCGGCGCGCCGAAATTCCCCCAATGCGCCATACTCGAATTCCTGTGGCGGGCCGGCGAGCGCACGGGAGAAGAGCGGTATTTCGCCATCGTCAGCACTACGCTCGATCGCATGAGCGAGGGCGGCATCTACGACCATCTCGGCGGCGGCTACTCGCGCTATTCGGTCGACGAGCGATGGCTGGTGCCTCATTTCGAGAAGATGCTTTACGACAACGCCCAGATCCTCGAATTGCTCGCGCTCGCCTTCGCCCGAACCGGCCGCGCCCTTTTCCGCGACCGCGCCGACGAAACCGTCGCGTGGCTCGCGCGCGAAATGCTCACCTCCGAAGGCGGCTTCGCCTCGAGCATCGACGCCGATTCCGAAGGCGAGGAGGGAAAATTCTACGTCTGGTCGCTCGACGAAGTGAAGGCCGTGCTCGGCGACGTGGATGCCGCCTTCTTCGCAGTGCCTTACGGGCTCTCGGCCGAAGGCAATTTCGAAGGGCGCAATATCCTGAATCGCTTGAATCACTTACCGCGCACCCAGGATAGCGAGGATCGGCTCAAAAACTTGCGCGCGAAGCTCCTGGCGGCGCGTGCGCGCTGCGTCCGCCCCGGCCTCGACGACAAGGTGCTCGCCGACTGGAACGGCCTCATGATCGCGGCGCTCGCCAACGCGGGCGCGCTCTTCGGCGAGGAGAAATGGATCGATCCCGGTGCCCGCGCCTTCCGTTTCGTCGCCGAAAAGATGAGCCGCGGCGACCGGCTCGGCCATTCGTGGCGGGAAGAGCGCCTCCTCTTTCCCGGCCTTTCGTCCGACTATGCGGCGATGATCCGCGCCGCGATTGCGCTGCATCAGGCAACGGGCGAGCAGGGCTATCTCGACCAGGCGGTGAAGTGGACGGCGGCGCTCGAAGCGCATCATGCGGATAGCGAAACCGGCGGCTATTTCCTCACCGCCGACGACGCCGAGGGCCTGATCGTGCGGCCGGCGCAAACCCGCGACGACGCGACGCCAAACCCCAATGCAGTGATGGCGCAAAACCTGATCCGGCTCTCGGTCTTGACCGGCGAGGACCGCTATCGCGAGCGCGCCGACCGGCTGTTCGAGGGGCTCTTGCCGCTCGCGGCCGAAAACCTCTTCGGCCACATGGCGCTTTTGTCGGCGCTCGATCTTCGGCTGCGGCATCGGGAGATCGTCGCGGTGGGAAAGCGCGCGAGCGAATTCGCGGAAGCCGCACTCCGGCTTCCGTTCCTCGACCGCACGGTTTTGCGCGTGAGCGATGTCGAAAAATTACCCGCGCACCATCCCGCGCGGGCCATGGCCGCTTCCGCGCCGGAGGCGGGCGCGGCCTTCATCTGTCAGGGGGAAACCTGCTCGCTGCCGATCACGGAGCCGGACAAGCTATCCGGCTCCGCTCCGGCTTAGGTATTCATCGATTCGAAAAACTCGGCGTTGTTCTTGGTCTGCCTGAGCTTGTCCAGCAGGAATTCGATCGCATCGACCGTGCCCATCGGGTTCAGGATCCGGCGGAGCACATACATCTTCTTGAGGATCTCCGGCGGCACCAGGAGCTCTTCCTTGCGGGTGCCGGAACGCGTGATGTCCATCGCCGGGAAGGTCCGCTTGTCGGAGACCTTGCGATCGAGGATCAGTTCCGAGTTACCGGTACCCTTGAACTCTTCGAAGATCACCTCGTCCATGCGGGAGCCCGTATCGATGAGCGCGGTGGCGATGATGGTGAGCGAGCCGCCTTCTTCGATGTTGCGCGCGGCGCCAAAGAAGCGCTTCGGCCGCTGCAGGGCATTGGCGTCGACGCCGCCCGTGAGCACCTTGCCGGATGACGGCACCACGGTGTTGTAGGCGCGGCCCAGCCGCGTGATCGAATCGAGCAAAATCACCACGTCGCGGCCGTGTTCGACCAGGCGCTTCGCCTTCTCGATCACCATTTCGGCGACCTGCACGTGGCGCGAGGCCGGCTCGTCGAAGGTCGAGGACACGACCTCGCCCTTCACCGAGCGCTGCATGTCGGTGACCTCTTCCGGCCGCTCGTCGATGAGCAACACGATCAGGTAGCACTCGGGATGATTGGCGGTGATCGAGTGGGCGATGTTCTGCAACAGCACCGTCTTGCCGGTGCGCGGCGGCGACACGATCAGTGCGCGCTGGCCCTTGCCGAGCGGCGCCACGATGTCGATCACCCGGGCGGAGAAGTCCTTCCGCGTCGGATCCTCGATCTCCATCTTGAACCGCTCATTGGGATAGAGCGGCGTCAGATTGTCGAAATGCACCTTGTGGCGGGTCTTTTCCGGGTCCTCGAAATTGATGGTGTTGACCTTGAGGAGGGCGAAGTAGCGCTCGCCGTCCTTGGGGCTCCGGATATGGCCTTCGATGGTGTCGCCGGAGCGCAGCGAGAAGCGGCGGATTTGCGAGGGCGAAATGTAGATGTCGTCCGGACCCGCGAGATAGTTCGCGTCCGGCGAGCGCAGGAAGCCGAAGCCGTCCTGCAGCACCTCGACGACGCCGCCGCCGACGATATCCACTTCTTTCGCGGCGAGCTGCTTGAGGATGGCGAACATCAGCTCTTGCTTGCGCATGGTCGAGGCGTTCTCGACCTGGTGCTCCTCGGCGAAGGCGAGGAGTTCGGTGGGGGTTTTGACCTTGAGGTCCTGTAATTTGATTTCCCGCATCGGGATGAGCCTCACGGGCGAAAGATAATGTCGCCCGCTTGTTAGGAGGGAAGGAAACGCAGGTCTGAAGAGCGCCAGGCTCTGCGCACGCATAACGACCAGGAGGGCCGTCTAGTTGCGTGGTGCCTGCGTTGGGAGGAGTGAACTCAACATAGGGAAAGACGGCGTAACGCGCAAGCCTCGCGAGGCCCCGCGTCAAAAAGACTTAACAATCGCCAACACGACAATCACGACCATCAACAGGGCAGGGGCCTCGTTCATGATGCGATAAAAGCGCGCGGTCCGCCGGTTGCGGTCGGCGGCGAAGGCCTTCACCCACCGCACGTTGAGCCCGTGCAGCGCCGAAAGCACGATCACGAGGACGAATTTCGCCTGCAACCAGCCCTCGCGGTAATGTTCGCCTTCGATCGCGAGCACCACCCCGAAGAACCAGGTCGCCATCATGGCCGGATTGGCGATGAAGAAGAGGAGCCGCTGCTCCATCACCTTGAACGTCTCGGACTGCTTCGAGCCCGGCTCCGCCCCACAGTGATAAACCATGAGCCGCGGCAGATAGAGGAGTGCTGCCATCCAGGCGATGACGGAAATGACGTGCAGCGCCTTGAGCCAGAGATAGACCATCAACCGCCTCGAACTTTTGCAATCATGCGTTCTACATTGGCAATTGGCGTTTGCGGCAGGATACCGTGTCCGAGATTGAAAATGTGCCGGGCGCCGCGGAAGTCCGCGAGAATCGCTTCGACCGCCTGGTCGAGCGCGGCGCCGCCCCCGACTAGAATATCCGGGTCGAGATTGCCTTGGATCGCACAAAGCGGCTGCAAATGCTTGCGGGCCAGAGCCCGGTTCACCTCCGGCCCGAGACTGATGGCGTCCGCCCTTGTTTCGCGCGCGAGCCGCTCCGCCCGTTCGATTGAAACGCCTTTGGGGAAAACGATTACGCGCGCATCCGGTTTCGCGCTGCGAACAAGGCGAACAATCTCCACGATCGGCGCCAAACACCACCGCTCGAAACCTTCGGCATCCAGCACCCCCGCCCATGTATCGAAAATCTGCACCACATCGGCGCCAGCGCTGAGCTGCCCCACCAGATGCTCCGCGGTTGCTGCCACTAACCGCGCGATGATTTCCGCGAAGAGTTCAGGATATTGCTTGGCAAGCGTGCGTGCTGCGGCGTGATCCTTGGTTGCCTTGCCGGCTACCCAGTAGGTCGCAATCGTCCACGGCGCACCGCAAAAACCGATCAACGCCTTGTCTCGGTCGAGACTTTCGCGCACCCGCGTGATTGCCTCATAAACCCGCACGCCAATACTTTGATTAAGGCTCGTATAAATTTTCGAAAATGCCTCTCGATCGCTGAGCGGCTCCAACCTTGGCCCTTCGCCTTCCTCGAACCAGAGCCGCGCGCCAAGCGCATGCGGAACAATCAGGATATCCGAAAAGATGATCGCGGCATCGAGATCAAAGCGCCGGACCGGTTGTAAAGTGACCTCGGCCGCCAAAGCGGGATCAAGACAAAGCTCCACGAACCCGCCTGCCTTGGCCCGCGCCTCGCGATATTCCGGCAGATAACGTCCGGCCTGCCGCATCATCCAGATCGGAGGAGGATCAACGGCCGCTCCGTTCAGGACGGACAAAAGGGAACTTTTCACCGGCTGGCGGATTGCTTCCTTCAATTCAAATCCTTTTCTAGATTCTTCCTTTATGTTTATTAGGTAGGCGGATTGCGGTATCCGCGGCTCTTCACATTCAATTCACAGCTTTGACCACAGGCAAGCTTTGCTTTTGTTCAAAATCATCAAGCGTTGGATGGCTCTATCACCAGACGCTCGATTCTCACCGCCCGCCACCCATTAAATTTCCCCGCACTCTATACTGTGGATGAAAGCGGCCGTCTTCCCCAGGCATGGCGGGAACGCCCGTGATAGAGTTGATGGTTGCGCGCTTATCCACATGGCGGTGGAAAACAGAGTGAGTCCGAAATCCCCAAAAGGCGAGAGCTTCTTCCATTTGCATCTGATCTCGGATGCGACCGGCGAGACGCTGCTTGCAGTGGGCCGCGCGGCGGCGGCGCAATACGCGACCGTCTCGCCGATCGAGCACGTATTTCCGCTGATCCGCACGCAAAAGCAGCTCAATCATGCGCTGGAGGAGATCGAGGCCAATCCCGGCATCGTTCTCTACACGCTTGTGGATAAGGAGCTCGCGGCGCGGCTCGAGGCGCGCTGCCGCGAACTCGGCCTTCCGTGTCTCTCCATCCTGGGTCCTGTTCTCGGCCTCTTCCAAAACTATCTCGGCGCCGAAACGACGCCGCGCGTGGGCGGCCAGCATACGCTGAACGCCGATTACTTCCGCCGCATCGACGCGCTGAACTTCACGATCCTGCACGACGACGGGCAACACGCCGAAGACCTTGAGCAGGCCGACGTGATCCTCGTCGGCGTCTCGCGCACGTCGAAGACGCCGACCAGCATTTATCTTGCTGGCCGCGGCATCAAGACCGCGAACATTCCGCTGGTGCCCGGCATCGATCCGCCGCCGCATCTTGCGACGGCGACGAATCCCCTTGTGGTAGGGCTTTACGCGAGCCCCGAGCGCATCGTGCAGATCCGGCAAAACCGGCTCTTGTCCCTCAACGCGCAACAGACCGACTCGTCCTATATCGACCGCCAGGCGGTCTCCGAGGAGATCGCGACCTCCAAGCGGCTTTGCGCCCAGCACGGCTGGCCGAGCATCGACGTGAGCCGGCGTTCGATCGAGGAAACGGCCGCGGCCATTATCGCGCTCCTGCATGAGCGCCGGCGCGAATCGGTCCATCCATGAGCCTTTGGCTGGCGGAGCCGCTGGTTCTTGCGTCGAAGAGCTCCGTCCGCCGGGCGCTCCTGCAAGCGGCCGGCATTCCCGTCGAGATCGATCCGGCCGCGATCGACGAACGCGCGGTCGAATCGTCGAAAGCCGCCGGCGCGAGCGCGGACCGCGTCGCCTCCTTGCTCGCCCGCGAAAAGGCGCTCGACGTCGCGCTGCGAAAACCGAAATCCACGGTGTTGGGCGCGGATCAAACGCTTGCGATCGGCGAGCGGCGATTTTCCAAGCCCGCGACCGCGGCCGCGGCGCGCGAGCAGCTGAAGGCGCTCGCCGGCAAGACCCATGCGTTGCACTCGGCGATCGCGCTCGCGCGCGGCGAAACGATTTTGTTCGAGACCGTCACGACCGCGCGCCTCACCATGCGCCCGCTTTCGGAAGCCTTCCTCGATGCTTATCTTGCGGCCGCCGGCGACCGGGTCTTGTCGAGCGTCGGCGGCTATCAGCTCGAGGGCTTGGGCGTGCATCTCTTCGAACGCATCGAAGGCGATCATTTCACCATCCTGGGGTTGCCGCTGTTGCCGCTGCTCGCCTACTTCCGCTCCGCCGGGCTCGCGGGATCGTGAGCATGCTTCGCGCCTGTATCATCGGCCATCCGGTTGCGCACTCCCGCTCGCCGCTCATTCACAATCACTGGCTTTCGGCCTATGGCATCGAGGGCGAATATGTGCGCGAGGATGTTTCGCCCGCCGCGATCGATGCTTTTCTGAAAGACTTCCCGCAGAGCGGCTATGTCGGCGGCAACGTCACGGTCCCGCACAAGGAGATCGCGTTTGATGCCGCGGCCATGCGCGATTCCGTCGCCGAAGCGCTTGGCGCCGTCAACACGCTCTGGCACGAGCATGGAAAGCTCTTCGGCGCCAACACCGACGTCTACGGTTTCCTCGCCAATCTCGATGAGTCCGCGCCCGGCTGGCGCGAGCGGACGAAGACCGCGTTGATCATGGGCGCCGGCGGCAGCGCGCGAGCGGCGATCCACGGCTTGCTCGAGCGCGACATCGAAACGATTCTGGTCGCGAACCGTACGCCGGCGCGGGCCGCGCATTTGGCCGATCATTTCGGCCGCCTCATCGTCCCGGTTCCGGTCAGCGACGTGCCGGCGCATCTCGCCGAGGCCGACCTCCTCGTGAATACGACGAGCCTCGGCATGAACGGCCAGCCGCCGCTCGAGATCGAGCTTTCCGCGCTGAAATCCGGCGCCATCGTCTATGACATCGTTTACGCCCCGCTCCTGACGCCGCTCCTCGCCGAGGCGCGCGCGCGCAGCCACCCGACCGTCGATGGCCTCGGCATGCTTTTGCATCAGGCGGTGCCGGCCTTCGAGCGCTGGTTCGGCGTGCGGCCGGAAGTGACCCGTGAACTGCGCGAAAAAGCCGTCGCGGACCTCGCGCGCGAGGGGCTCGCATGATCGTGCTCGGCCTCACGGGCTCGGTCGGCATGGGAAAATCGGCGACCGCCAAAATGTTCGCCGACGAGGGCGTGCCCGTCTTCGACGCCGACGCCGTCGTGCACCGCCTCTATGAAGGCGAGGCGGTGCCGCTGATCGCGGCGGCCTTTCCTGACGCCGTTGTCGGCGGCCGCGTGGACCGCGCGCGGCTATCCCGCGCGGTCGTCGGCAACAAGGAGGCTTTCGCCAGGCTCGAAGCCATCATCCATCCGCTCGTCCGCAAGGCGCGGCAAAAGTTCTTTGCCGCCGCCCGGGCGAAAGGGGCCAGGGTCGTCGTCGTCGACATTCCGCTTCTGTTCGAGACCGGCGGCGAGCGCGAAGTTGACAAAATTGTCGTGGTATCTGCGCCCGCGCCTGTGCAAAAGCGCCGTGTGCTTGCCCGCGAGAACATGACGGAAGAGAAATTTGGCGCCATTGTCGCAAGGCAAATGCCTGATTCGGAAAAACGCCGGCGCGCCGATTACGTGATCCACACCTCGCGGGGTTTCGAAGCCGCGCGCAAGGACGTACGGGCGCTCCTGCGCTCGCTTTCACGCCGGCGGAAAGGCAAGTAGGCTCATGCGCGAAATCGTCCTCGACACGGAAACCACCGGCCTGGATCCGTTTCTCGGCCATCGCATCGTCGAGATCGGCTGCATCGAGCTCGTCAACTGCATTCCGAGCAACGCCACCTTTCACGTCTATCTCAATCCCGAGCGCGATATGCCGCCGGAGGCGGAGGCGATCCACGGGCTTTCGTCCGCGTTTCTCGCCGACAAGCCGAAATTTGCCGACATCGCCGAAAGCTTCATCGAGTTTCTCGGCGACGCCAAGCTTGTCATTCACAACGCGGGCTTCGACCTTACCTTTCTCAATGCCGAGCTTGATCGCCTGAAACATCCGCCGATCGGCCGCGATCGCACCGTGGATACGCTCGCGCTCGCCCGCCGCCGCCATCCGGGCGCGCCCAACCGGCTCGATGATTTGTGCGCGCGTTACGGCATCGACAACAGCCGCCGCACCAAGCACGGCGCGCTGCTCGACGCCGAGTTGCTGGCCGAAGTCTATGCCGAGCTTGTCGGCGGACGGCAGGCGCGCTTGAGTCTCGATCAGGAACGCGCCGCTGTCCGCGCCGTCGCGGTCACCGCGGCCAAGACAAGACCGGCGCCGCTATCGCCGCGGCTCACCGCCGACGAGGAAGGCGCGCATCAAGCGCTGTTGACTACACTCGGGGCCGAAGCGGTCTGGCGCGATTACATCGCCGAGAAATAACGAGGCCGTGCCGCTTATTGCGGCGCCTGCGCCTGCTGGTAGCGTTCCCGGTAAAGCGCGGCAAAATCCACGGGATCGATCATCAAGGGCGGAAAGCCGCCATCGCGGATCGCATTGGCGATGATGTGGCGGGCGAAGGGAAACAGCATGCGCGGGCATTCGATCAGCACGATCTGCTGCGCGATGTCCTCCGGCACGTTTCCGACCCGGAAGACGCCGGCATAGACGAGCTCGATATTGAACAGCACCATCTCCTGGTGCTGGGCCTTGCCTTCGACCGCGAGCTCCACTTCGTAGTCGGTGCTCGAAAGGGGCTTGGCATTGACGTTGAACTGGATGTTGACCGACGGTTGCTGCGAGAGCGTCATCATCGATCGCGGCGCGTTCGGATTTTCGAACGACAGATCCTTGATGTACTGACCGAGAACACCGATCGCGGGCTGCGCCCCTTCCGGATCCGGCCCGCCATTCGTGTTCGCCATAATCGTCTCCAAAATCCCTTGCAAACTGCCGCAAAATGAGGCCGGCGTCGCTACCACGCTTCATAAGGAGGCACAAGAATGGCGCGGCGCGGGGCTTTTCTCATTCTTGGTTGGCGGCGGAAGCCGGATCGTTTAACGTCGCTTCGAAACAGCGCCGCGCGCACTTGGACGAAGGTCGCCGAGCGACCATATGTTTGGAACGGCGGACGAAAAGTCCCGCGGCGGCGCTGCGGTTTCGCCCTGAACGTGAGCGAATAGCAAAAGTGCTCGACCTCTACACCATCATTTTTCTCGCGCTCGCCATCTTCATTTTCGCGTGGCTGCGAAGCGTGCTCGGCCAGAGAACCGGGCGCGAGCGTCCGCCCTACGATCCTTATTCGGCGCGTGACGCGGCAAAACCGGTCACCAGCCCCGACAAGGTCGTGACCCTTGCGGACAAGACCGGCGAGAAGGCGCCGGTTCGCAAGGTGCAGCCGGAACAGCCCGCGGCCGACCGCTGGGCCGGAATCGCCGAAGCCGGCACGCCCGTCGCCGCCGGTCTCGACGCGTTGGCAAAGGCCGAGCCCGATTTCGACGCCCGTCATTTTATCGTCGGCGCCAAGAGCGCTTATGAAATGATCGTCACCGCCTTCGCCGAGGGCGACCGCAAGACGCTGAAGAACCTGCTCGCCAAGGACGTTTTTGACGGCTTCGCCCAATCGATCGCCGATCGCGAAAGCCGCGGCGAGACGATGGACTCGCGCTTTGTCGCGCTCGACAAGGCCGAGATCACCCACGCCGAACTGAAGGGGGGCACGGCGCAGGTCACCTTGCGCTTCGTCTCCCAGCTGATTTCCGCGACCCGCAACAAGGCGGGCGAGGTGGTCGCCGGAAGCCCCGATCAGGTCACCAATGTCACCGACGTCTGGACCTTCGCGCGCGAAGTTGGCGCGCGCGATCCGAACTGGAAACTGGTTTCCACCGAATCCGCCTGAGCAGACCGCGATCGATGGCGAAGCTGCGCGTGACCGCGATCCTGATCGCCGCTTCGCTGGCTGTAATTTTGTACGGCCGCGCCATCGCGGAGCCGCTGCAAATTCCCGACACGATGCTCGCGCCCGTGACGTTCGGCGCGCTCGAAGGCTGGGCCGGCGATGATCATGTCGCGGCGCTCAAGACGTTTCGCAACAGCTGCCAGCCGATCCTGAGAAAAAAAGCCCGCGTGCTGATGACGCGGCATTTCGAGGAGGCGCTGCGGCAAGTCTGCGAGCGCCTTGCCAAGCTTGAATCGCCGAACGAGGAGGCGGCCAGGCGCTTCTTCGAAGAAAACTTCCGGCCGGTGCGGATCGCGCGGCTCGGCGAGGAAAATGGATTTCTCACCGGCTACTACGAACCTGAAGTCGAAGGCAGCCGCACGGAGAAGAGCGATTTCAAGGCGCCGATTTACTGGCAGCCCGCCGGCGTCGCTACCAAGCTCCGCGCCTTTGCCAATAAGGTCCGCCAGCGCATCGGCCTGCGCGCGGTCTCCCTCGATCGCGCCGCGATCGAGGACGGCGCGCTCAAGGGCCGCGCCCTTGAAATTTGCTGGCTGAAGGATCCGGTCGACGCCTTTTTCATCCAGATCCAGGGCTCCGCCCGCGTGCGGCTCGACGACGGCAAGCTCCTGCGTATCAATTACGACACGAGCAACGGCCTTCCCTATACGCCGGTCGGCCGCATCCTGATCGAGCGCGGCATCATTCCGCGCGAACAGATGTCGATGGACGCGATCCGCACTTATTTTGCCGAGGAGCCGGAGGATGCGCGTGAGATCATGCGCCTGAACAAATCCTACGCTTTCTTTCGCGAGGTGACGGGGCTTTCGCCCGATGCCGAGCCCGCGGGCGCCCAAGGCATCAGCCTCGTGCGCGAGCGGAGCATTGCCGTCGACAAGGGAATCCACGTCTACGGCACGCCGTTCTGGATCGAAGCCGATCTGCCGATCGCGAGCGAACGGCACCCGACACCCTGGCGCCGGCTGATGGTCGCGCAGGACACGGGCGGCGCCATCATCGGGCCCGCGCGCGCCGACATTTATTTCGGTCCCGGCATCGATGCCGGCACCGTGTCCGGCCGCATCCGGCATTCGGGAAAATTCTACATGCTCGTCCCGAACGAAGCGGATCCTTCGAAACTCATCGATCCGGTGCCGCTGCCGGTCCCGCGGCCGCAGCCATGACGCGCGGTCGCGATAAGCGCGGCGTTGCCGACGATGCGCTGTGGGACGCGGTGAAAAAAACCATCAAGCCGCTGCGCAAATCGCCGCCGAAACCGGCGGCCGAAGACAGAGGCGATCCGCCGGCCATTACCGCCCGGGCGCAGAAGGAGAGGCCGCCGCGCGCGGCCCCCCCGCCTGCGCGCGCGGCCCCGGCACTGCCGCCGCTTTCCGCGATCGACCGCCGGGCGCGGCAGAAAATCGCCCGCGGAAAGCTCGAGATCGATGCGCGCATTGATCTCCACGGCCTGCGGCAAAGCGAGGCCAAGGAACGCCTCTCGGCGTTTTTGCATCGCGCGCAGGCGCGCGGCGCTTCGCTTGTCCTTGTCATTACCGGCAAGGGCACCGCGGCACCGGAAGGCGCGGAGCGAGGCGTCTTGCGCCGTGCCGTGCCGCTCTGGCTCGCGATGCCCGAACTGCGGCCGCTCGTGATCGGCTTCGAGGAAGCAGCCCCCGCCCATGGCGGCGCCGGCGCGCTTTACGTGCGTATCCGCAAAAGCCGCGCTTAAAGCGTGATCCCGAAAAGCGGGAGCCGGCTTTCGGAAAAGCATGCTTCCATTAGAGAATGTAGCGCGACAGATCCGTGTTCTTGGCGAGATCCGCGACGCGCGCTTGCACATAATTGCCGTCGATCTTGACGCGTTCGCCGGAACGGTCGGGCGCGGAGAAGCTGATCTCGTCGAGCACGCGTTCGATCACGGTTTGCAGCCGGCGGGCGCCGATATTCTCGAGCTTCGAGTTCACTTCGACCGCGACATCGGCAATGGCGTCGACGCCGTCGCCGGTGAATTCGAGATCGACGTTCTCGGTTTTGAGCAAGGCCACCGCCTGTTTGACGAGGCTCGCCTCGGTTTCCGTGAGAATCCGCCGGAAGTCGTCGCGCGTGAGCGGCGCGAGTTCCACCCGGATCGGCAGCCGCCCCTGCAATTCCGGCAAGAGATCGGAAGGCTTCGACACGTGGAAAGCGCCCGAGGCGATGAACAGAATATGGTCGGTCTTCACCGATCCGTGTTTGGTCGCGACAGTCGTGCCCTCGATCAAGGGCAGAAGGTCGCGCTGCACGCCTTCGCGGCTGACATCGGCGCCGATCCGCGTCCCTTCACGGGCGCAGATCTTGTCGATCTCGTCGAGGAACACGATGCCGTTGTTCTCGACCGCGCGGATCGCCTCGCGCGTGACCGCCTCCTGGTCGAGGAGCTTGTCGGATTCCTCGGTGAGTAACAGCGGATGCGCTTCGCCGACGCTCACCCGCCGCGAGCGCGGCCGGCCGAGCGCCTTGCCAAAAATATCGCCGAGCGAGATCGCGCCCATCTGCGCGCCAGGCATGCCGGGAATTTCGAACATCGGCATTTGCGGCGCTCCGCCGGAAAGCTCGATCTCGATTTCCTTGTCGTCGATCTCGCCCGCGCGCAGCCGGTGGCGGAAGCTTTCGCGTGTGCTCGCGGAAGCGTTCTTGCCGACGAGCGCATCCAACACCCGCTCCTCGGCGAGTTGATGCGCGCGCGCCTGCACGTCGCGCCGCTTCGTTTCGCGCACCATGGCGATGCCGATTTCAACGAGATCGCGGACGATCTGATCGACATCGCGGCCGACGTAGCCGACCTCGGTGAATTTGGTCGCCTCCACCTTCATGAACGGCGCGCCCGCGAGCTTCGCGAGCCGGCGGGAAATCTCGGTCTTGCCGACGCCGGTGGGGCCGATCATCAAAATGTTCTTCGGCAGCACCTCCTCGCGCAGGCTGCCTTCCAGCTGCAACCGGCGCCAGCGGTTGCGGAGCGCGATCGCGACCGCGCGCTTCGCGTCTTTTTGTCCGACGATGTAGCGGTCGAGCTCGGATACGATCTCGCGCGGCGAAAAATTGTTCATGCGCTAGTTCCCGATCGTCTCCACGACGATGTTGCGGTTGGTATAAACGCAAATGTCGGCGGCGATTTCGAGCGAACGCCGCACGATCGCTTCCGCATCGAGATTGCCGTCAATGAGCGCGCGCGCGGCGGCGAGCGCATAGGGACCGCCCGAGCCGATGCCGGCGACGCCGTTTTCGGGCTCCAACACGTCGCCGGTGCCGGCGAGGAGAAGGCTCACATCCTTGTCGGCGACGATCATCATGGCGTCGAGCCGGCGCAGATAGCGGTCGGTCCGCCAGTCCTTGGCGAGTTCGACGCAGGCGCGCGCGAGCTGCCCGCGGTGCTGCTCGAGCTTCTGCTCCAGCCGGTCGAAGAGCGTCAGCGCATCGGCGGTGGCGCCGGCGAATCCGCCGATCACCTCGCCATTGCCGAGCCGGCGCACCTTGCGGGCATTCGCCTTGACGACGGTATTGCCCATGGAAACCTGGCCGTCGCCGCCGATCGCGACCTTGTTTCCCTTGCGCACCGACAGGATCGTCGTGCCGTGAAAAACCTGCGACTCTTCGCTCATCGGGAACTCCCAGCGTCTCCTATTTAGGGATTGCTTACCGGAGCGCAAACCATAGCCGCTTTTCCGGCCCAGGCGGCGGTGGCGTCCCCTTTTCGATGCTGCTAGAAACCGCGCATTCCGGGGACCATTCGATGCGCGAAGGCAAAATCGCCCGCTCGACGAAGGAAACCGAGGTCGCCGTCAAGGTGAATCTCGACGGTTCCGGCCGCGCCGAGATTGCGACCGGCATCGGCTTTCTCGATCACATGCTCGATCTTCTGGCCCGCCATTCGCGCATGGATATCGCGGTCAAGGCGAAGGGCGATCTGCACATCGACCAGCATCACACCACGGAAGATGTCGGCATCGTGCTCGGTCAGGCGTTCAAGCAGGCGCTCGGTGAGTCGCGCGGCATCACGCGCTACGCCGACGTTCACATTCCGATGGACGAAGCGCTGACGCGCGTCGCCGTCGACATTTCCGGCCGCGCCGTGCTCGTCTTTCGCGTCGAATTCCCGCGCGACAAGATCGGCGATTTCGACGTCGATCTCGTGCGCGAGTTTTTCCAGGCCTTCGCCGCCAATGCCGGGATCACGCTGCATGTCGAAACGCTCTACGGCGATAACGCGCATCACGTCGCCGAAAGCTGCTTCAAGGCGCTCGCGCGCGCGCTGCGCGCGGCGGTGGCGCTCGATCCCGCGGCAAAAGGCGAAATCCCGTCGACGAAGGGCAGCCTCGGCTGAAGGAGGCGAAGCGTGAAGACCTATCTCGTATTCGAGCCGCAAGCGGTCACCCACACGCCGCAAACGGCGGATCGCGTCATCTTCCTGCGCGATAAATTCTCCTGGCCCGCGCTCGTGTTCGGGCCGCTGTGGCTGATCTGGCATCGCCTGTGGCTGGGCCTCGCATTTTGGTGCGCGGCCGTCGCGCTCATTGGTGCCGCCGCGGCGGTGCTGAAGCTCGGCGACTTCGTCGCCACTCTTGCCCTTGCGCTGCCGTCGCTGATCCTGGCCCTCGAGGCAACCCAGCTGCGGCAGCGGAAGCTCGATGCGGCCGGTTTTCGCGAGGCCGGCGTCGTGCTCGCCGAGGACATCGAAAGCGCGGAACGGCGTTTCTTCGATCGCTGGCTCGTGCGCGAAAAAGCGAAGCCCGCGCCGCCGCCGCCGGCTTCATTGCCGCCGCTCGCGCCGCTCGCGCAAAACCAGGTGATCGGCTTCTTCCCCGACCCGGGAGCGATTCGATGACGGTCGCGGTCATCGATTACGGCTCGGGAAATTTGCACTCCGCCGCGAAGGCGCTCGAGCGCGCCGCGCGCGAGAGCGGCGGCAACGAGCCGGTCAAGGTGACGAGCGACCCCGACGAAGTGCGGCGTGCCGAGCGCATCGTGCTTCCCGGCGTCGGCGCGTTCGCCGATTGCAAGCGCGGGCTCGTCGCGGTGCCGGGCATGGTCGCGGCCCTCGAAGAGGCCGTCCGCGAACGCGGCCGTCCGTTCTTCGGCATCTGCGTCGGCATGCAGCTGATGGCGGAACGCGGGCGCGAGAATGTCGTGACCGAGGGGCTCGGATGGATCGGCGGCGAGGTCGATCGCATCGCGCCCGCGGATGCCGCGCTCAAGATTCCGCACATGGGCTGGAACACGCTCGCGCCGAAACGCGGCCACGCGCTTCTCGACGGCATTTCACTCGGGCCCAAGGGCCTGCACGCCTATTTCGTGCATTCCTATGAGCTGAAGCCGACGAATGCGGCCGATCTCGTCCTCGCAACCGACTATGGCGGCCCGGTCACCGCCATGGTCGCGCGCGACAATCTCGCAGGCTCTCAATTCCATCCCGAGAAGAGCCAGCGGCTCGGGCTTGCGCTGCTCGCAAACTTCCTGCGCTGGAACCCGTGATCCTCTTTCCGGCAATCGATCTCAAGAACGGCGAGGTGGTGCGGCTCGAACGGGGCGACATGGCCCGCGCCACCGTCTTCAACCGCGATCCGGTGGCGCAGGCGAAGAGCTTCGAGGCGGCGGGCTTCGAATGGCTGCACCTCGTCGACCTCGACGGCGCCTTTGCCGGCAAGCCCGTGAACGCGCGCGTCGTCGCCGCGATCCGCAAGGCGATCAAGATTCCGGTGCAGCTCGGCGGCGGCATCCGCGACATCGCGACGGTCGAACGCTGGCTCGCCGAGGGCGTCACCCGCGTCGTGATCGGCACCGCCGCCGTGCGCGATCCGGATTTCGTGCGGGCCGCGGCGAAGAAATTTTCCGGCAAGATCGCGGTGGGCATCGACGCGCGGGCGGGCAAGGTCGCGATTTCCGGCTGGGCCGAGGAAACCCAGCTCGAGGCGATGGAGCTCGCGCGCATGTTCGAGGACAAGGGCGTCGCCGCCATCATCTACACCGATGTCGAGCGCGACGGCATGATGCAGGGCCTCAATTTGGATGCGACGATTGCGCTCGCCGAGAGCGTTTCCATTCCGGTGATCGCGTCCGGCGGCTTCGCGTCCATCGACGACGTGAAGGCGTTGCTGCAGCCGCGCGCGAAAAAACTCGAAGGCGCCATCGCCGGCCGCGCGCTTTATGACGGCCGGCTCGATCCGAAACAGGCCCTTGCCCTCGTGCGCGCCGCGCGGAACTGAAATGTTCAAGGTCCGCGTGATTCCCTGCCTCGATGTGAAGGACGGCCGCGTCGTCAAGGGCGTGCGCTTCGTCGAGTTGCGCGATGCCGGCGACCCGGTGGAGGCGGCGAAGGCGTATGACGCCGCCGGCGCCGACGAGCTTTGCTTTCTCGACATCACCGCGAGCCATGAGGAGCGCGCGATCCTTCTCGATGTCGTCCGCCGCACGGCGGAGGCCTGCTTCATGCCGCTCACGGTCGGCGGCGGCGTTCGCACCATCGAGGACGTGCGCACGCTTCTCGCCTCGGGCGCCGACAAGGTTTCGATCAACACCGCGGCGGTGCAGAACCGGCGCTTCATCGGCGAAGCGGCGGAAAAGTTCGGCGATCAGTGCATCGTGGTTGCAATCGACGCGAAGAAGGCGTCGGCGCCGGGCGCGCCCGCGCGCTGGGAGATCTTCACCCATGGCGGCCGCAATCCGACCGGCATCGACGCCGTGACCTATGCAAAAGAAGTGGTGGCGCTTGGCGCCGGCGAGATCTTGCTCACCTCCATGGACCGCGACGGCACCAGGCAAGGCTACGATATCGCGCTCACCCGCGCGGTCGCGGACGCCGTCTCCGTGCCGGTGATCGCCTCGGGCGGCGCGGGTACGCTCGATCATCTCGTGGCGGGCATTCGCGATGGCCACGCCACCGCGGCGCTCGCGGCCTCGATCTTCCATTTCGGCGAATTCACTATCCGCGAGGCCAAGCAGTACATGGCCAAAGCGGGCCTCCCGGTCCGGCTCGACCCGTGATAGGAGCATGATGCCGAAAAGTGGGAAGCGGTTTTCGGAAAAGATCATGCTCCAGGAAAGTGTCAGGGACGCACGGGCGATGCCGCCCGCAGCAGCAGTGTTCTAGCGGAGCGCTGATCCATGCCCGGTTTCGACCTCGACAAGCTCGCGGCCATTATCGCCGAGCGCGCGCGCACGGGCGGCGATCAGTCCTATACGCGGAAGCTCCTCGACGGAGGCATCGATAAGGCGGCGAAAAAGCTCGGCGAGGAAGCGACCGAAACCGTGATCGCCGCGCTTTCGGGCGATACCAAAGCAGTGATCGGCGAAAGCGCCGATCTCCTCTACCATCTCCTCGTTGTTCTCGAGGCGCGCGGCGTGAAGCTCGAGACGGTGTATGCCGAACTCGAACGGCGCACCGGCCAATCCGGCCTCGAAGAGAAGGCCGCGCGCAAGAAAGGTTGACGGCTAGGCTGGCGACGATGGAACAGCGGACCGAAGACGGCCTTTCGCCCTATCGGGTGTTCCCGCGCAAGGAGTGGGCGGCGCGGCGCGAAGACACGCCGATGACGTTGACCCGCAACGAGATCGCGGAGCTGCAGGCCTTCAACGACCGGCTTTCGATGAAGGAGGTCGAGGAAATTTACCTGCCGCTGTCGCGGCTCCTGTCGTTTTACGTCGGCGCCACGCAAAAGCTCTTTCGCGCGATGCAGCGCTTCCTCGGCACCGAGGACGCCAAGATGCCCTACATCATCGGCATTGGCGGGTCGGTCGCGGTCGGAAAGTCGACGACCGCCCGCGTGCTGCAGGCGTTGCTCTCGCGCTGGCCCAACACGCCGAAGGTCGACCTCATCACCACCGACGGATTCTTGCTGCCGAACGCCGTGCTCGAGCGCGAACGGCTGATGGAGAAGAAGGGCTTTCCCGAAAGTTATGACACCGAGACGCTGCTGCGCTTTCTCACTGACATCAAGGCCGGCTACCGTCCGGTGCGGGCGCCGGTCTACAGCCACCTCGTCTACGACGTGATCCCCGGCGAGAGCGTCGAGGTCGATCGCCCCGACATCCTAATCGTCGAGGGCCTGAACGTCCTGCAGCCGAATCGTGGCGCCAAGGAAAGCAAGGGAACGCCGTTCGTCTCCGACTTTTTCGACTTCTCCGTCTATATCGACGCCGAAGAAGAGGTGCTCGAGCGCTGGTATGTGGAGCGCTTCATGCGCCTGCGTGAGACCGCCTTTCGCGATCCCAAATCCTATTTCCACCGCTACGCCGCGGTGAGCGACGAGGAGGCACTGGAGACCGCGCTCTCCTTGTGGAACCGCATCAACCTCGTGAATTTGCGGGAGAACATCTTGCCGACGCGGCTCCGCGCGAGCCTGATCCTGCGCAAGGGCGCGGACCACCAGATCGAGACCGTGGCGTTGCGCAGGCTTTGACCGCAAACCAGCCGCGCTGGGTCACGCTGCCTGAGTTTTCTTGCCGCCTTTTGGCTTGCCGCGGAGCGCGGCGATCGCCTCGTCCAGCCGCTCGCGGTCGAAGGGCTTGACGATAAAGCCGTTCATGCCGGCGGCGCGGCAGGCCTCGCGGTCCTCGGCAAAAGCGTTCGAGGTCAGCGCGATGATGGGGACGTTGCCGCCGCCTTCGCCGAGCGCGCGAATGCGCCTTGTCGCCTCGAGCCCGTCCATGCCCGGAAGGTGCAGGTCCATGAGCACGAGATCATAGGGCGCGCCGATCGCCTGTGCGGTCGTGACCGCGGCGACGGCGGCGACGCCGTCGGTGACCACCGTCGGGATATGGCCGAGCTTGCCGAGCATCGCCTGCGCCAAAAGCGCATTGATCTCGTTGTCTTCCGCGACGAGGATCGCGAGCGCCTTCTGCTTGCGGCCGGGCCGTGCCTCGCTTTCCGCATCGAACGCGCTTTCCGCGTCGGTCTCGGATTCGGGGGCGTGCAGTCTTGCCGCGAGCGAGGCGGCGCGCACGGGCTTCACCAGATATCCGTCGAAGCCGGCGCGCTTGAAACCCGAAAGCTCGGAACGTTCCGACGGCGCGAGCAGAAGAATCCGCTGCTTCGCGTGGCGCGCGGCGGTGCGCACGAGCGAATGCGTCGCTTCTGCGCCGAAGGCGCGGTCGACAAGAAGATGATCCCATCGCCGCTCCGGCAAGAGCGCCGCGGCGATTTTCGCTTCCGAAGCAAGCGTCGCATGCGCACCCCATGCGGTGAGCCTGCGTTCCAGGAGCGGGCCGATCACGGGCGAGGGCGAGGCGATCAGAATCTCGCGGAACGAGAAATCGGGGCTTGCGGCCGGCGCACGGTCGTCCGCGATCGCCGGCAGCTCGACGCTGAAAGCGAAGCTCGAGCCGTGCTCCGGGCCGCTCGTCAGGCCGATCTCGCCGCCCATCCGCTCGACGATGCGCGAGGCAATCGCAAGCCCAAGGCCTGTTCCATCGTGCCGCCGCGCGAGCGTGCTGTCACCCTGTTCGAATTCGTTGAAAATGCGCGCCTGCACTTCGGGTTCGATGCCAGGACCCGTATCCTTGACCACGAAACGGACGCGGCCGGATTCGCCGGCTTCGACGAGAACCGAAACGCCGCCCTCGTCTGTGAACTTCACCGCGTTTCCCCCAAGGTTCAGAAGCACCTGGCGCAGGCGCGCCGCGTCGCCCGCGACCCGCGACGGGATGTGATCGTCGATATCGGCGGCGATCTCGATGCCCTTGGCTTGCGCGCGCGGCGCGAGCAATTCGACGACGTCGGTGACGAGCGCGGCAAGGTCGAACGGAATCGCCTCGAGGTCCAGCCGGCCCGCCTCGATCTTCGAAAAATCGAGAATTTCCGCAATCAGCGTGAGCAGCGCTTCGCCCGAGGTTTTCATCGCGCGGGCATAGGTCTGCTGTTCGGGGGAAAGCTTCGTCTCGAGGAGAAGATCGGCCATGCCGAGGATGCCGTTCAGCGGCGTGCGCACTTCGTGGCTGACCACGGCGAGAAAGCGCGATTTGGCGCGGCTCGCGGCTTCCGCCTTTTCGCTCGCGTCGGCGAGCGCCTTTTCGGCGGCGGCGCGCACGGTCATGTCGCGACCCACGCGCTGAATTTCGACGATGCGTCCAGCCTCGTCGCGAACCGTCACTTCTTTCCAGGCGATCCAGCGGGGGCCGTTTTCGGTCTCGATTTGCTGGTCGAAGGTGATCGAGCCGTCGGGCTGGGGAATGCGCGGGCTCTCCGCGCGCACGTGGAGCACGAGCGCGCGGCCGACGATTTCATCGCGGCGCTTTTGCACCAGCGCGCAAAGCATGTCGCTCGCATGCGTCACGCGCCCGGCCTCGTCCTCGCGCAGGACAAGGTCGCCTTGCGCGTCCGCGAGCTTGGTGGCGCGGGCGATCGCCTCTTCCAGCGCCCAGATTCGATCGTCACGGTTCTCGACGAAGGTTTCGAGCCGCGTGAGGCGTTCCGCCATCGCGTTAGTGCGGCGATGGCGCAACGCGAGGGTCGCGAGCGCGACGACGAGCAATCCGGCCAGCATGCCGGCGAAGCCGATATCGCCGCTTTCCGAGGGAGGCAGCGTATTGTCCTGCGCGCCGGCATTGCCGAGCTGCACGATCGCCATCGCAAGTCCGGCGAAGAACGGGGCAGCCAGCAAGCCGCGCGTGAGCCGTGACAAAGACGCCCGCAATCCGAACCCGTCTGTTCTGATCCGCGCCCTGGCTTCGGCCATGCGCACCCCCGGCTGTGTCTGGTTTGGCCGCAGGGTGCCACCGCGCGGATTAACAGGATGCGGGCGGAAAGGCGCAAGCGCGTGGATTCACACCGCTTGGTTGATGAATCGTTAGCGGAACCCGCCAGATTTTAACGATCAGGCCGCGGCCTGAAGCCTGTCGTGCAGCGCCCGATAGGCGAGTGCTTCCGCAAGATGCGGCCGGCCGATTGCCTCGGCGCCGTCGAGATCGGCGATGGTGCGCGCGACCCGGAGCACGCGATGATAGCCGCGGGCGGAAAGGCGCATGGCCTCGGCGGCATCGTGCAACAGCCGCTGGCTGGCGGCGTCGAGCGGCGCGATCGCTTCGAGGGTGGCGCCATGCGCTTCGGCGTTCACCCGCAGATCCGGCTTGCCCAGCGCCTTGAAGCGCTCGGCCTGCAATGTCCGCGCGGCGGCGACACGGGCGGCGACTTCGCGGCTTCCCTCCGACGGCGGCGGCAGCACGAGATCGGCGGCGTTGATCGCGGGCACTTCGATGTGGAGATCGACGCGGTCGAGCAGCGGCCCCGATAGCCGCGCCTGATAGTCGGCGATGCAGCGCGCGTTCGATCCGCGCTTGCAGCTGAATCCGGGATCATAGGCGCGGCCGCAGCGGCATGGATTCATCGCGGCCACGAGCTGGAAGCGCGCGGGGTAGGTGATCTTGTGATTGGCGCGCGCGATCGCAATCTCGCCGGTCTCGATCGGCTGCCGCAGCGAATCGAGCACCTGCGGCTGAAATTCGGGGAACTCGTCGAGGAAAAGCACGCCGCAATGGGCGAGCGAAATTTCGCCCGGCCGCGCGCGCAGGCCGCCGCCGACCATCGCCGCCATGCTCGCCGAGTGATGCGGATGGCGGAACGGCCGCCGGTTGGTGAGCGCGCCGTCCTGGATGACGCCGGCGACCGAGGCGATCATCGAGGTCTCTAACAATTCGCCGGGTGAAAGCGGCGGCAGGATCGACGGCAGCCGTGCGGCGAGCATCGACTTGCCCGCGCCCGGCGGCCCGATCATCAAGATGTTGTGGCTGCCTGCCGCGGCGATCTCGAGCGCGCGCTTCGCGCTTTCCTGTCCCTTGACCTCGGCAAGATCGAACGTCGCTTCGCCGGCTTCGCGGATTTTCGGCGCGGGGCGCGAGAGCACTTGCGTGCCGTGAAAATGATTGGCGAGCTGAATGAGCGAGGCCGGCGCGAGAATTTCCATCTCCGGGCTTGCCCAGGCAGCCTCCGGCCCGCAGGCGGCCGGACAAATCAGGCCGTGACCCTCCGCATTCGCCGCGATCGCGGCCGGGAGCACGCCGGCGACCGGCGCGAGCGAGCCGTCGAGGCCAAGCTCGCCGACAACGGTGAAGCCCTGCAGCGCGTCGGAAGGAATCGCGCCGATCGCCGCCATCAGGCCGAGCGCGATCGGCAGATCATAGTGGCTTCCTTCTTTCGGTAAATCGGCGGGCGCGAGGTTGATGGTGATCCGGCGCGCCGGCAGCGCGAGCCCCGAGGCGATCAGCGCCGCCCGCACGCGATCCTTGGCTTCGGAAACGGCCTTGTCCGCGAGGCCGACGATGGCGAAGGCCGGCAAGCCCGGCGCCACCTGCGCCTGCACGTCCACGGGCTTGGCCTCGACCCCTTCGAAGGCGACCGTCGCGACATGTTGGACCATGGAGATCCCCCGGTTCCCGCATCGAAATTAGCGGAAAGAGGTGGTAGGCGGCGTTTATATACTTGACAAACCACAACCGACTTGGTACTTTGGCTCTATAAGGAGCTAAGGCCATGTCAATTCTAGCAAAAAAGTACTTCCAAGACGAGAAATCCGCCTTCACTCACTTGGAAAGTATTCTGTGGCCCGAAGGGCCGGTGTGTCCTCATTGCGGAAATACTGATGTTAAGCGGATTACCCGCTTGAAAGGCGACGCGCACCGGATCGGCGTTCACAAGTGCAACGAGTGCCGGAAGCAGTTCACGGTGAAGGTCGGCACGGTGTTCGAGTCGGCCCACATACCGCTGCACAAGATGCTGCAAGCGGTTTACCTGATGAGCGCGAGCAAGAAGGGCATCAGCGCCCACCAGATGCACCGGACGTTGGAGATCACCTACAAGTCGGCTTGGTTCCTTTGCCATCGCATTCGCGAAGCGATGCGCGCTGGAAGCCTCGCGCCGATGGGCGGCGGCGGGAAGACTGTCGAGGCGGACGAGACTTTCATTGGCCGCTTGGAAGGCCAGCCGAAGAACGCCAAGGGCGGCTTCGCTCACAAAAACGTTGTGCTGACGCTCGTGGAGCGTGGCGGGTCAGCCCGCAGCTTCCACATTGGCAGTACGTCGGTGGCGGACATTGTGCCGATTGTGCGCGACAACATCGACCGCGAAAGCCATTTCCAGACCGACGAAGCCCGTCACTACATGGCGGTTGGCAAAGAATTTTTGAGCCATAAGGCGGTGACGCATATGGACGGCCAATATGCTCGCCCCGGCGCTCATGCAAACACGGTCGAGAATTATTATTCGATCTTCAAACGCGGCATGAAAGGCGTGTACCAGCATTGCAAAGAGAAGCATTTGCATCGCTATCTGAGCGAATTTGACTTCCGTTATTCGAATCGAATTGGGCTTGGGGTCAGTGACGAAAATAGGGCGGCGAGAGCCATGAAAGGAATTGTTGGGAAGCGCCTAACTTATCGTCCTTCCGTAAGTCTTTGAAAAAAGAGGGAAAATAGCCGACTCGCTGATAAGGCGGCGGCGCATACCGTAAGATTGAGCCGCAGTCAACAGTCCACTATATATCCTTGTCCAAGTGATTCTCGTGATCACAGAGGTGAATCTTGGACGAGCGTCTGCACTTCACGGTCAACGTGCCACGGGGCCTTCAGAGGTTCCGGGAACTGATTATTTATGTTGCGAAGCAGAGCCGTGACGATCCGTGGTTTGGCGCGGTTAAGCTCAACAAAATTCTATACCGCTCCGATTTTTTGGCATTCGAGCGATTTGGAGTGCCGTTGACTGGCCTTCGATACTTTCGGCTGAAGGCCGGCCCAGCTCCGCGCGCTATGATTCCGGTGCGCAGGGAATTGGAAGCCGAGGGGGCTATTCAAATCGAACATAAGCCGCTTGGGCCGCGCGATCAGCACCGTATCATCCCGCTACGTGAGCCAGTTCTAGAACATTTCACACAGGATGAGATACATCTTGTAGATGAGGTGATTCGCGAATTACGACCGATGAATGCGACAGAAGCGAGCAATGCGAGCCACGACATCCGGTGGCGGGTGCTCAATGATCGGGACGATCTTCCTTACGAGTTCGCCTTTCTGTCCGACGAACCTGTGACTGACGACGATGTCAAACGGACAAAGGAACTCGCACGGGAATGGAAATGGGCCACCTAGAGGCTGGCAAATCGTTGAAGAGCAGTCTTGGGACGTAGCCGTTGCCAATTGCGGGACACATCAATTTTTCGATGATGCGTTAGCGCCCATAGATTACGCACTGCATCGCAACCCGCTTGGCTTGCCGGTTGTACCAGGTTTCCCCAATCTCAGAATCGCGAAAACTAAATTGCGGTTCATAGGCGGCGAAATCATTCCGTCCTACCGCATCTGGGTGCGCCTAGATGAGCAGAACCGAGTAGTCTACAAGCTGTGGGTGGAAATAGCGCCGCCGGAAGATATGGGCCTATGGGACGAGGATGACGAAATCCCTTTCTAAGCGCCAGATTGAGAAATTCCGCGAGGCTGCCCGCGAGCATGAGGCCGATCAGGCCGAGGCTGAGTTTGATGAGGCACTCAAGAAAGTCGCCAAACACAAATCCGTCCCAGAGCGGATGGCTAAATCCCCTAAGGACACTTCAAGGCGGTAGTCGTTTTAAAGCTATCCCATTCGGGCTGACGCTGAAGGATCTGTAGATTAGCTGATACTTTGTTTAGCCAATTCAGTGCGCCGACATATTCGGCGCTGATCGATGGCATCCCCGAAAAATCATAACTGGGGCCATCCATATCTTGCAGTCTGGCAACCGCAGGAGCGCCCATATTGGAATTGACCCAGCCCGCCATTTCGCTGGCTAGACGGCCTTCCTCGACAGCCCACGCCGGGAATTGGTCTGGCGTAATTTTTCGATGCATCAGTTCCTGCGTCTTGGCGTAGAATCCTTGCAGATTTTGTCCAATAAACGCCTTTCGTTGGCTTTGGCCATCATTTGCCTGGGCGAGTAGACACTCAGCCCGCAAACGGCCTGAATGTTCGTCATCCCAAAGGCTGTAGATCGCAAATGGAAAACGAGCGCATAAAAGGGCAACTAGGATCACGAGTGCTGTTTTGCCGCTCGTAATGCCAGCGTGAGCAGCGGCTGAGTCGCGCAGGCGGTTACCAAATAAGCCCACAGCGGCCACCGCTAAAAATACGGCGGCCTGAGAGAGGCTAACGCTCTCCAAAAATGCCCGGACAAGGGCAGTAGAATAAAATTCCAACATCCCCATTTAGCAACCATGCTCCAAACAGGCATGGTTTGCAAAGTATATAATCCCCTGGTAGGCACAAGAACATTTAGGGAACAAAAGCACCCTGCTTGGCCGGCGGATTCTTCAGCCGCGCCAGGAGCTTTTCCAGATTCTCGTTGAAGACCGCGAATTCGAAATTCTGCGGATCGTCGTGCTTGTCGTAGATGCCTTCGTCGATCACCGCGTGAAAGGCGGGGATCAGCCAGTGGCCCGCGCGGCGGCTCGCGACGATGTAGACCAGCGCGAGCCGCTCATATTGCGCGGCGGAAAATCCCGGCGTCGGCGCCTGAAAATCATTGAGCCAGCCGTGGCTCGGCTCGCTCCGCCGCGGCTGGATCAATTCCACATGCACGAACAGCCCCTTCAGCGCCGAATCGAAATTGGTTGCCATCTCGAATTTGGTCGCCCGCCACGGCACGCTGAAGTCGTGGGCGAACAGCACCTCGCCGCTGCGATTGATGAACACATGCGCGCGCTCGATCTTGTTCGAGCAGACGTAGCGGGCAAGACTGTTGATTCCGGAATCGTGATCGATGTCGGGCGGAAAATCGCGCCGCGTGTAGTTCGGCGAACTCGTGTCGTGCATGACGAAGTAGCGCACGAAGGGCGAAAGCGGATCGTTGTCGCGCGCGCTCGCGAGGGGCGCCGCCAGCGCCGGCCCGAATTTGTCGTCGAGGCCGAAATCCTGAAGCAGCGTATGCACCTCTTCCTGTGTCGGAAGATCGGTCGCCTGTCCGACGCGTTTGGCAAAGTCGGCGGGGAGTTCGGCGCGCGGTCCGAGCTGGCCGAATTTCAGAACCGGCGTGGTGAGGCAGGCGGCCTGCTGGGCGGGATCGCCCGCGAAGCTTAGTTTTTCGAGATCGAATTCGCACGGCCCCATGTTCTTGAGGGTGATCGTTTTTTGCGGCCCGAACTTGCACTCGCCGTCGGCGAACGCCGCCTCCGGCACGAGCGAGAGAAAAACAAAGGCAATGCTCGTAAGAAACGCGTTCATGGGGGATCGATTGGCGCTAAAAACTCACACGCGCGGCTGCCGCTGGCGTTCGATCGCATCCCAAATCAATGCGGCGATGTCGGGGCCGCCGAGCTTTTTCACCGCGCGGATGCCGGTGGGCGAGGTGACGTTGATCTCGGTCAAGAGGCCGCCGATGACGTCGATGCCGGCAAAGAGAAGCCTGCGCTTTTTCAGCGCGGGCTTCAGCCGCTCGCAGATTTCGCGCTCGCGCGCGGTCAATTCGGTGGCCTTGGCGAGTCCGCCGCGTACCATGTTCGAGCGAAGGTCGTCCGCCGCCGGCACGCGATTGACGGCGCCCGCGAATTCGCCGTCGACGAGAATGATGCGCTTGTCGCCCTCCTTCACGGCGGCAAGGTACTTCTGCGTCACCCATGGCTCGCGGAAGATCTTGGCGAAAAGCTCGTAGAGCGAGCCGAAATTGACGTCTTCGCGGCCGACCCGGAACACCGCCTCGCCGCCATTGCCGTAGAGCGGCTTCATCACCACGTCGCCGTGTTCTGCGCGGAAAGCCTTGATTTCAGCGAGCTCGCGCGTGATCAGCGTCGGCGGCATGAGGTCCGCGAATTCGTTCACGAACATTTTTTCCGGCGCGTTCCGCACTTCGGCGGGGTCGTTGACGACAAGCGTCTTCGGCTGCACCCGCTCCAAAAGATGCGTCGCGGTGATGTAGTTCAAATCGAAGGGCGGATCTTGGCGCATCAAGACCACATCGAACGAGGAAAGCCCCACGCGCTTTCCTTCGCCGAGCGTAAAGTGGCTGCCTTCCTGGTCGCGCACCGAAAGCGGCTGTACCGTCGTGAACACGCGGCCATCGATCATCGCGAGCCGCTCGGGCGTGTAATAGGAGATCGCATGCCCGCGCCGCTCGCCCTCTAGAAGCAGCGCGAAGGTCGAATCGCCCGCGATGCGGATGCGCTCGATCGGGTCCATTTGAACGGCGACGCGAAGGCTCATCGATGCTCCTCAACAATCGGCTTCGAAGGCCGAAACAATATGCCGCGGCATCCGGCCCGGCGCGACCAGGATGGCGTCGAAGCGCATGTCGTATCCCGCATGTTGGGGGTGGGCCGCAAGCCAGGCTTCGGCCGCGGCGACGATGCGGCGGCGCTGCCGCGGGAGCATCGATTCCGCCGCTTCGTCGAAGCCTTTCCGCGCCTTCACCTCGACGAAGACGATCAGCCGCCCGCGCTTGACCACGAGATCGATCTCGCCGGCCGGGCTTTTCCAGCGCCGGGCGATGGTGCGGTAGCCCTTGGCGGCAAGGAAGATGGCGGCCGCGTTCTCCGCCGAAACACCGAGGCGAAAGGCGGCCTTGCGCTTGGCGTTGCCCGCGAATTCGCTCATCGGTTGCTTTCCGCGAGCGCGAGCGCCCGCGCGTACACTGCGCGCCGCTTCACGCCGGTCTCGCCGCTCACTTCGGCGACCGCATCCTTGAGCGAGCCGCGCGCGAGCGCGCGCTTCAACAGGCGGTCGAGCTCCTCGGAAGAAACGCTGTCCGCTTTATCGTCGGGCGGCGCGATGACGAGCACGATCTCGCCTTTCGGCGTCGCCGCCTTCGCATAGTGCGCGGCGAGTTCAGCGAGCGGCCCGCGGCGAACCTCCTCGAAAACTTTTGTGAGCTCGCGGCAGACGGCGGCCGCGCGTGGGCCGAGGATGCTCGCGAGATCAGCGAGACTTTCAGCGAGGCGTGGGCCGGTTTCATAGAGAACAAGCGTTGCGGGAATCTCCGCGAGCTCCGTGATCCGGCTCTGCCGTTGCCCCGCTTTTTGCGGCAGAAAGCCCTCGAAGTAGAACCGGTCGGTGGGCAGGCCCGCCGTGACCAGCGCCGAGAGCAGCGCCGAGGCCCCCGGCACGGGGTAAACCCGATGGCCGGCCGCAATGGCGGCGGCAACGAGTTTATAACCGGGATCGGAGATAAGTGGGGTTCCGGCGTCGGAGACGAGCACAATCGCCGCTCCCTCGGCGAGGCGTTGCAATATCTGCGGCCGGACCGTCGCCGCATTATGGTCGTGATAGGCAGCGAGGGATGGGGCGAGGCCATAGCGGTCGAGGAGTTTGCGCGTGACACGAGTGTCTTCACAAAGCACCAGGTCGGCGGCGGCGATCGTCGCAAGCGCGCGCAGGGTAATGTCGCCAAGATGACCGATGGGTGTCGCGACCACATGAAGCCCCGGAGCAAGGTCCACCGGATCAATGGCAAGCGGTATGGGAACGCGGGGCTTTCGTTTCGGCTTCTGGTCGGGCATGGCATCGTCGCCGGGTTCGATGCGAATGTTAGCGGGCGGGGCCCCATCCGCACAGCGTCCGCTTCGCTATGACCGCGCAGTCTTTATTCCTCCGTTTCCTGCCTGCTCCGCGGGTGCTCATGGCTTGCATGGGCATCGCATTGGGGGGCTGCTCGACGGTCTTGGGCCCGATCGGCAGCGGTCCGATCGACACGGCGCCCGCCGAGCCCGCCGCCGCGAATCCGGCCACCGCCGACCTGCCGCTCGGCCCGGGGATGGCAACGGGACCCGCGCGCGTCGCCCTGATCCTGCCTTTGGGCGCGGGCGGCAATGCGGGGGCTGCGGCGCAGTCGATGAAGAATGCCGCCGAGCTTGCGCTCGCGGAATTCTCCGGCCCCAACGTGCAGCTGATCGTCAAGGATGACGGCGGCACGTCGCAAGGCGCGCAGGCCGCGGCCCGTGCCGCGATCCAGGAAGGCGCCGAGATCGTGCTGGGGCCGTTGTTCAGCGGCTCGGTCGCCGCCGCGGGGCAAGTCACGAAAGCCCGCGGCATTCCGATGATCGCCTTTTCGACCGACACCAACGTGGCGGCGCCCGGCGTCTATCTCCTGAGCTTCTTGCCGGAGTCCGACGTCGAACGCATTGTTCGCTACGCGGTGGCGAACGGCAAGCGGTCGCTCGTCGCCCTTCTTCCCGATAACGCCTATGGCGCGGTGGTCGAGGCGCAGCTGCAACAGGCGGTCTCGCAAACCGGCGCGCGGATCATGACGCTCGAGCACTATGCGACCGACCAGACGAAATTTGCCGAGCCGGTGAAGCGCGTCGCGCTGGCATCCAAACAGGCCGATGCCGTTTTCATCGCCGACTCCTCCGACACCACATCCCTGATCGTGCAGATGCTCGAAAAGAACGGCGTGCAGCGAATGCAATTGATCGGCACGGGATTGTGGGACGATCCGAAACTCTTCGCCGATCCGAAGCTCGCCGGGGCCTGGTTCGCCGCCCCCGACTCCGCCGCCTATCGCGCCTTCTCCGATCGCTATAAAGCCCGCTACGGCCAGGAGCCGACGCGCACCGCGAGCCTTACCTACGATGCGGTTTCGCTCGTTGCCGCGCTTGTGAAAACGCAAGGTCCCAATCGTTTCACCGAAGCGACGCTCACCAATCCGTCGGGCTTTACCGGGATTGACGGTGTTTTTCGCTTTCGCACCGATGGCACCTGCGAGCGCGGCCTTGCGGTGATGGAAATGCGCGGGGGAACCGCGCGCGTGATCAGCCCGGCGCCGCGGGTATTCTCCAGCGCCGCACTTTAGCGCTTCACGCCGCAAGATCCGCGACGATCGCATCGAGCACCACGAAGCCCGATGCGGTGGCGCGCAGCCTTCCGCCCCTCGTCTCGACGAGACCTTCTTTTTCCAGCGCCGCGATCCGCGCGGGATCGAGCGCGCGGCCGGCGAGCGAAGCGTAACGCGCGAGCGCGATCCCTTCCCGCAGCCGCAAGCCCATGAGCAGCAACTCGTCCGCCTGCTCGCTTTCGCTCAAGGGATCATCGACAATCCGCCCGCGGCCGGTCCGCTCGACGAGCGCGAGCCATTGTTCGGGATTTTTCTCGGTCATGGTGGCGTGACGCGTCTTTCCTTTTCCGATCCTTCCGTGCGCGCCCGGCCCCACACCCACATAATCGCCGTAGCGCCAATAGACGAGATTGTGCCGGCACGCGGCCCCCGGTCTTGCATGGTTGGAGATTTCGTAGGCGGGCAATCCGCGCGCTTCGCACGTCTCTTGCGTCACGTCCCACAACGCCCGCGCCTGTTCTTCATTCGGAATTTTCAGGCGGCCGTTGCGATAAAGCGCGGAAAACGGCGTGTCGTCCTCGATCGTCAGCTGATAGAGCGATAAATGCTCGCTTTCCTCGGCCAGCGCGCGCGCGAGCTCCGCCCGCCATGCCGCCGGCGTCTGCCCGGGCCGCGCGTAGATCAGGTCGAACGAGATGCGCGGGAAGTTCGCGCGTGCAATCGAAACCGCGGCGAGCGCTTCCTCGGCGCTGTGCAGCCGCCCGAGGAATTTCAGCGCGTCGTTCTCCAGCGATTGCAGGCCGAGCGAAACGCGATTGACCCCGGCCGCGCGATAGCCGCGAAAGCGTTCGGCCTCGACGCTCGAAGGATTGGCTTCCAGCGTGATTTCGGCATCGGGCTCGAGCGGCCAGTGCCAGGCGATCGCGTCGAGGATCGCGCCGACGGTCGCGGGCTGCATCAAGGAAGGCGTGCCGCCGCCGAAAAAGATGCTGCGGACGGCGCGCCGGCCCGTCGTTGCGGCGGCGTCCGCGAGTTCGGCGTTGATCGCGCGGAGATACCGCGCTTCGTCGGGTTTTTCATGCCGCACGTGGCTGTTGAAGTCGCAATAGGGGCACTTCGACAGGCAGAACGGCCAATGCACGTAGATTCCGAAGCCGGGATCGTCGGCGTCGCCGTCGCCTTCTCTTCGCGCGAGGACGGCCGCTTTAGCCAAGGCAGTTCTCCGCGAGTTTCAAAAACGCGCGCGCGCGATGCGACAGGCCCCGCCCGCGCGGCGGCAGCCCATGTTTTTCCGCGGAACCCATCTCGCCGAAGGTGCGGTCGAAGCCATCGGGCAGGAAGATCGGGTCATAGCCGAATCCCTTGTCGCCGCGCGGCGGCCAGACGATCGTTCCGTCGACCCGGCCCTCGAAGGTGGCGATTTCGCCGTCGGGCCAGGCGAGACAGAGGGCGGCGATGAAGGCGCCGCGCCGCTTGCCCGGCGTGGTCGCGCCGATCGCCTGGAGCTTTTCCTCGACCGTCTTCATGGCGCGGCCAAAGTCCTTTTTCTCGCCGGCCCAGCGCGCGGAATAAATGCCGGGCTCGCCGCCAAGCGCCGCGACCGCAAGCCCCGAATCATCGGCGAGCGAAGGCAGCAGCGATGCGCCGGCCGCCGCGACAGCCTTGATCTTCGCGTTTTCGGCAAAGCTCGTCCCGGTTTCAGCGGGCTCCGCCAATCCAAGCTCAGCGGCCGAGACTGTTTCAATGCCGTGCGGCGCCAGCAGTTCCTGCATCTCTTTCAGCTTGCCGGGATTATGGGTCGCGATCACGACCTTGCCCATAAGCTTTCGCCGCATCAGCCGATCGCAAGCTTCTGCAATTCGATCAGCCGCGCCACGCCCTTGCGCGCGAGCGCAATCAGCGCCGCGAGTTCGGCGTCGGAGAACGGCGTCTTCTCGGCGGTGCCCTGGATTTCGACGATGCCGCTCTTGCCAGTCATGACGAAATTCATGTCGGTTTCGGCTTCCGAGTCCTCGGCGTAATCAAGGTCGAGCACCGGTTCGCCCTTGTAGATGCCGCAGGATATGGCGGCGACGTGATCCTTGAGCGGATGCTTGCTCACCATCGAGCGCTTCTTCATCCATTCGATGCAGTCGTGGAGCGCGATCCACGCGCCGGTGATCGCCGCCGTTCGCGTTCCGCCGTCGGCCTGAATGACATCGCAGTCGACGGTGATTTGCCGCTCGCCGAGCGCCACGAGATCGGTGATGGTGCGGAGCGAGCGCCCGATCAGGCGCTGGATTTCAAGCGTGCGGCCCGACGGCCGGCCGGTCGCGGCCTCGCGGCGCGTGCGCTCATGGGTCGCGCGCGGCAGCATGCCGTATTCGGCGGTGACCCAGCCGCGGCCCTGGTTCTTGAGCCAGGGCGGAAGCTTCTCTTCCAGCGTCGCGGTCACGAGCACATGGGTGTCGCCGAATTTGACGAGGCACGAGCCTTCCGCGTGGCGCGCGAGCCCACGTTCGAAACTGACCGGCCGCATTTCGTCGGGGCCACGCTTGCTCGGGCGCATGATTCCTCCGTTGATTAACCCTTCTAGAGCATGATCCCGAAAAGTGGGAACCGGTTTTCGGGTAACATCATGCTCCATAAAAGGGGCCTATGGAGGCAGCCAAGCCCGCGCTTGCGGCCTGTTCGGCAGCCGCCATATCGGCGTAAACTGCGCAATCGTCGCTTCTTGAAGAGAGGGCCGTGTCGGTCAACGCTCCCATCGGTTCGTCCCCGGTTACGCTGGCGCAGCTCGACGAGCGCTCGCGCGAGATTTTTCGCCAGATCGTGGAATCGTATCTCGCGACCGGCGAGCCGGTCGGCTCGCGCAACGTTGCCCGCCTCATTCCGATTACGCTGTCGCCGGCCTCGGTGCGCAATGTCATGGCCGATCTCGAGGCGCTGGGCCTTGTCTACGCGCCGCACACGAGCGCCGGACGCCTGCCGACCGAACTGGGCTTGCGCTTTTTCGTCGATGCGCTGCTCGAGATCGGCGATCTCTCCGGCGGCGACCGTCAGTCGATCGAAGCGCAAGTAAAGGCCGCCCGCGGCGGCAGCCTTGACGCGGTGCTCGCGGAAGCCTCGCAGCTCCTCTCGGGCCTTTCGCGCGGCGCCGGTGTCGTCACCGCCGCCACGACCAACCCGCGGCTGAAGCAAATCGAGTTCGTCCGCCTCGAGCCCGGCCGCGCGCTCGTCGTCCTCGTTTCCGAGGACGGCCAGATCGAAAATCGCCTGCTGACCTTGCCCGCGGACCTGCCGGCGTCCTCGCTCGTGGAAGCTAGCAATTTTCTCAACGCGCGCATTCGCGGCAAAACCTTGAACGAGGCAAGGGCGGAACTCGAACGGGCGCTTGCCGCCGCCCGCGCCGAACTCGATCAGCTCACGCAAAAAGTCGTCGCCGCGGGCCTTGCCAGCTGGTCCGGCGGCGAGGCGCCCGAGCGCAAACTGATTGTGCGCGGCCAGGCGAAGCTTCTCGAGGATCTGAAGGCGATGGAGGATCTCGAGCGCGTGCGCTTGCTCTTCGATGATCTCGAGACCAAGCGCGGCGTCGTCGAGCTTCTCGGCAAGGCCGAGGAGGCGGAGGGCCTGCGCATCTTCATCGGTTCTGAGAATAAGCTTTTTTCGCTCTCCGGCTCCTCCACCATCGTCGCCCCCTATCGCGACAGCGCCGGCCGCGTGGTGGGCGTGCTGGGCGTGATCGGGCCGACGCGGCTCAACTATGCGCGGGTGATCCCCATGGTCGATTACACCGCCAAGGTCGTGAGCCGGGTGCTGGGCCTTGCGGGCGACGCTTGATTTTTCGGGCTGATGACCTGATATCCCCGGCGATTGTCGAGCGATTGGGATCATGATGAGCGACGAACCGAAACGCGCGGAAGCCCAGGAAAACGGCGCGGTTGCGGACGCGCGGGATGCCGCCGGCGGAAACGACCAGGTCGCCGGGCTCGAAGCCCAGGTCGCGGAACTCCGCGATAAGTATCTCCGCGCCGTTGCCGAGATCGAGAACGTGCGCAAGCGCGCCGAACGCGAGGTCGCGGGCGAGCGCGCCTTCGGCATTACCGCATTCGCGCGCGATCTTTTGGGCGTTGCCGACAATCTCGCCCGCACGCTCGATGCGGTCGGCGCGGAAGCCCGCGCTTCCGCCGGTGGCCCGCTGAAGACGCTTCTCGACGGCGTTGAACTGACCGGCCGCGAATTGCAAAAGGCACTGGAAAAGAACGGCGTCCGCCGCATCGATCCGCGCGGCGAAAAATTCAATCCCCACTTTCATCAAGCGGTGTTCGAAGTTCCCGATGCCGATGTCCCGGCCGGCATGGTCGCCGAGGTCATCCAGCCGGGCTACGCCATCGGCGAACGGGTGTTGCGGCCGGCCATGGTCGGGGTCTCGAGCGGCCGTCCGAAGGCCGCGCCCGCGCAGGAAGATGCGCGGTCGGATTCGTAAGCCCCGCTTTCGCGGGATTGCGCCATGGGCGTTCGTTCGTTCCGAAAGGGCTTATTAACGCTGCAACCTTACGCTGCGCGGTCATCCGAACATGGGCATTGCCATGGGCGCGCAAGCCGTCGAAGGCGTTCAATACAGCATCGTGATCCCCGTCTTTAACGAAGAGGCGGTGTTGCCGGTTCTCTTGCGGCGGATCGACACGCTGCTGGACAATCTCGACGCGCCCGCCGAAGCGATTTTTGTCGACGACGGCAGCACCGACTGCAGCTCGATCGTGCTCGAGGCGAAAGCGAAGGACGATCCGCGCTACCGCTACATCAAGCTCGCGCGCAATTTCGGGCATCAAGCCGCGATCACCGCCGGCATGGATGCCTGCACCGGCAAGGCGATCATCGTGATGGATGCCGACCTTCAGGATCCGCCTGAAGTTGTCGGCGCCCTCGTCGAGCGCTGGAAAGAGGGCTACGACATCGTGCATGCGCGGCGGCTTTCGCGCGAAGGCGAGGGCACGTTCAAGCGCTGGACCGCGCGCGTCTTTTACAAATTGCTTGGCCGCATCTCGTCGATCGACATTCCAAGCGACGTCGGCGACTTCCGTCTGATCGACCGCAAGGTGCTCGACGCTTTCCGCGCGATGCCCGAGCAGGACCGCTTCGTGCGCGGCATGTTCGCCTGGCTTGGCTTCCGGCAGGCGGAAGTCGCTTTTCACCGGCCGCCGCGCGCCGCCGGCGAGACGAAATATCCGCTGTGGAAAATGATCCGGCTCGCGGTGAACGGCGTGCTCGGTTTTTCCGACGCGCCGCTTCGCCTCGCGATCTGGGTGGGGCTCGCCGTGTCCTGCCTCGCGGTACTTTACGGCATCTACGTCATCGGCCTTTGGTTCAGCCACAGCGCGCTGGTCGCGGGCTGGTCGTCGACCATCGTCATCATTTCGTTTCTCTGCGGCATCAACATGCTGATGACCGGCATCATCGGCCTCTACATCGGCCGCATCCACGCCGAAGTGAAACGGCGCCCGCTCTACGTCGTCGACAAGCGCGCGGGCTTTGAGCGCGAGCAGGCACCGGCGGAATATGGCAATGCCGGCGACCGCAAACGGATGCGGGCGCTATGATCTCTCGCCGCGATGATTGATCTCGGGCGGCTGAAATGAGCTTGATTGTCGGCGAGCCGCGATTGACGGGAAACCGGCGAGCTCTGCCCGCGTTTTTTGCGCACCTGCGGACGGCGCTGCCGCTGATCGCCGTCGTAATTGCGGCGATCGCGCTTCGGTTCTTCATTATCCTTACGGCCGATGTCAGCTGGCTGATCACCCTGGCCGAAAAAGTGCTGGATGGAAACAGGCTCTATATCGATTTCATCGAAACCAATCCGCCCGCCTCGATCCTGATTTATGCCCCCGCCGTCGCGCTCGCGCGCGCACTCGGGCTTGCGCCGGAGACCGTGGTCAACGCGTTCGTGTTCCTTGCGGCGGGCGTAAGCCTTTGGATCGCGAGCCGCATTCTCCTGCGAGCGCGGCTCCTCGACGGTGTGGACGGCTGGACCCTTGCCGCCTTCGCCGCGCTTTTGCTCCTCGTCTTTCCCGCCCAGTCATTCGCGCAGCGCGAGCACATTGCGGTCATCGTTTTATTGCCCGCGCTTGCCGTTTATGTCGCGCGTGCGCAAGGCATCGCTCCGGGCCTCGCCGCGGCGATCATCGCCGGCATCGGCATCGGCATCACAGTTTCGATCAAGCCGCATTTCGCGTTCGCGGTTCTGCTCGCTGCCGCTGCCAGTGCCTGGCATGCGAAATCCTGGCGGCCGCTTTTCGCGATCGAACATTGGATCGCAGGTATCATCGTTGCGATTTATGGCGCGAGCATCCTTGTCTTTTTCCCGCAATACGTCTCGGATGTTCTGCCGCTCCTGCAAGCGATCTATCTTCCAACACGGCAGCCTTGGTTCGTGCTTTTTACCAGCCTGCCGATCTTGCTCTGGCTGTTATCGGTCCTCCTGCTTGCGGGACAAAAGCAGTGGGCATTATGGGAGCCCCGCTTTTCCGTCCCATTGATGGCGTCTTGCGGATTCGTGCTCGCATATTTGGTGCAGGGCAAGGCGTGGTCGTACCAGACTTATCCCATGCTCGCGCTCTCGTTGCTTGCAGTCGTTATTCTTCTCAGCGAGCGCGTAGAAAAGACGCGGAATGAAAATGCGTCCACGAACCCGAGAGCCGCCAGGCTGCTTCTCTTCGTGACCGCGGCAGGCTTTTTCTTCGTCGGGTTTAATTGGATGCACGATGTGTCCGATTTCACTTCGCTCGCGGGGACGATTCGACAGAATGCTACACGGCCGAAAATGCTCGTCATCTCTGAAGAATGGGGGCTCGGCCATCCGCTTGTTCGCCAGGTCCGCGGCCAATGGGTCCAGCGCTTTGGCAGTCTTTGGATCACGGAATGCGCCGAATGGCTGCTCGCGCGCGAACGTTCGCCGGCCGGCCGCACGCGCCTCGAAAGCTATATGGCGCTCGATCGCGCCATGCTGCTTGAGGATATTCGCCGGCAACAGCCGGATATTATTTTGCTGGATTCGGATTGGGAGGCGAGGACGCGGGCGGACCCGGCCCTGTCGGAAGAATTGAAGGCCTATGACGAAGTGGGCCGCAAGGTCGTTGACGTGGGCCGCGCGCACGAGATTACAATTTTACGCCGCCAGAGCCGCGAAACGCCTCCGGCGGGGGTCGGCGGTCTCTAACCGTTAAATTCCTCCGCCCCCGCGGGCGGCCGGAGCCTTGCGGGTCCAAGGCCTCCCTCCTATATCAGCCGGCAGCCGCGATTTTTCGCGGCCATCCCCAAGCGCGGGGGTCGCGGGGGTGGCCGGGCGCAAGGCTTGGCCGCTCTTGACCGGGTGCTTTTCACGGGCCCGGGTGACCTGCCGCATAGAAGAGGTATGAACATGTCTAAGGTCATTGGCATCGACCTCGGCACCACCAATTCGTGCGTTGCCGTCATGGAGGGTTCGACCCCCAAAGTCATCGAGAACGCGGAGGGCATGCGCACCACGCCCTCGATCGTCGCCTTCACCGACGATGGCGAGCGGCTCGTCGGCCAGCCGGCCAAGCGCCAGGCGGTCACCAATCCGGAAAAGACCTTCTTCGCGGTGAAGCGCCTGATCGGCCGCCGCTACGACGACCCCATGGTCGAGAAGGACAAGAAGCTCGTCCCCTACGCCATCGTGCGCGCCGGCAACGGCGACGCCTGGGTGTCGGACGGCAAGGACCAGTATTCGCCCTCGCAAATTTCCGCTTTCGTCCTGCAAAAGATGAAGGAGACGGCGGAAGCCCATCTCGGCCAGAAGGTCGACAAGGCTGTCATCACCGTTCCCGCCTACTTCAACGACGCTCAGCGTCAGGCGACGAAAGACGCCGGCAAGATCGCGGGCCTTGAGGTCCTGCGCATCATCAACGAGCCGACGGCGGCGGCGCTCGCCTACGGCCTCGACAAACAGAAGGTGGGCACGATCGCCGTCTACGACCTCGGCGGCGGCACCTTCGATATCTCCATTCTCGAGATCGGCGATGGTGTCTTCGAGGTGAAGTCGACGAACGGCGACACCTTCCTCGGCGGCGAGGATTTCGACATGCGCCTCGTCAACTATCTCGCCGACGAATTCCAGAAAGAGCAGGGCATTGATCTGCGCAAGGACAAGCTTGCGCTCCAGCGTCTGAAAGAGGCCTCGGAGAAAGCGAAGATCGAGCTCTCGTCGGCTTCCCAAACCGAGATCAATCTGCCGTTCATCACCGCCGACAAGAACGGCCCCAAGCACATGACGATGAAATTGACGCGCGCCAAATTCGAGGCGCTCGTCGACGATCTCGTGCAGAAGACGGTCGAGCCGTGCAAGCGCGCGTTGAAGGACGCGGGGCTCTCGGCCGCCGAAATCAACGAAGTCGTCCTCGTCGGCGGCATGACCCGCATGCCGAAGGTGCAGGAAGTCGTCAAACAGCTCTTCGGCAAGGAGCCGCACAAGGGCGTGAACCCCGACGAGGTCGTCGCGGTGGGCGCCGCGATCCAGGCCGGCGTGTTGCAGGGCGACGTCAAGGACGTGCTCCTGCTCGACGTCACGCCGCTCTCGCTCGGCATCGAGACGCTCGGCGGCGTGTTCACGCGCCTGATCGAGCGCAACACCACGATCCCGACCAAGAAATCGCAGGTCTTCTCCACCGCCGAGGATAATCAGAACGCGGTGACGATCCGCGTCTTCCAGGGCGAGCGCGAGATGGCGGCCGATAACAAAATACTCGGCCAGTTCGATCTCGTCGGCATTCCGCCGGCGCCGCGTGGCGTGCCGCAGATCGAGGTCACCTTCGACATCGACGCCAACGGCATCGTCAACGTCAACGCCAAGGACAAGGGTACCGGCAAGGAGCAGCAGATCCGCATCCAGGCCTCCGGCGGCCTGTCCGAGGCCGACATCCAGCGCATGGTCAAGGACGCGGAAGCGCACGCGGCCGACGACAAGAAGCGCCGTGCTTTCGTGGAAGCGAAGAACCAGGCCGAAGCGCTCGTGCACCAGACCGAAAAGTCGCTCAAGGACTATGGCGACAAGGTTCAGGCGGCCGATCGCACAGCGATCGAGAACGCGCTCTCCGATCTCAAGGAAGCGCTGAAGGGCGAAGACGCAAGCGCGATCCAGGCAAAGGCCCAGTCGCTTGCCCAGGTGTCGATGAAGTTGGGCGAGGCGATGTACGCGGCGCAGCAGCAGGGCGGCCAGCCCGGCGGTGACGCCGGGGGCGCCGCCGGCGGCAAGAAGGAAGACGTGGTCGACGCCGAATTCACCGAAGTCGACGACGACAAGAAGAAGTCGGCCTGATGCTCCGCACGCTGCGGAAATTCGCTGAACGGGCTAAGACGGCTGCCTCCGGCGTTCTTCCGGGGGCGGCCTTTTAATGAGCGCTTCGAGCGCGGCGGGCGGGAGCGCAATGACGAAGCGGGACTATTACGAGGTGCTCGGCCTCACACGCTCGGCGAGCGAGGAGGACGTCAAGCTCGCCTTCCGCAAGCTCGCGATGAAGTGGCATCCCGACAAGAATCCGGGCGATACCGATTGCGAGCATCGCTTCAAGGAAATCAACGAGGCCTATGACGTGCTCAAGGACGGCACGCGCCGCGCCGCCTATGATCGCTTCGGTCACTCGGCCTTCGAACACGGCGGCGGCGCCGCCGGCTTCGGCACCGACTTCACATCCGCTTTTCACGACATCTTCGACGATCTCTTCGGCATGGGCGGCGGCCGCCGCGGCCGCGCCTCCGGCCGCGAGCGCGGCGCCGACCTCCGCTACAATCTCGAGATCACGCTGGAGGAAGCCTTCGTCGGCAAGACCGCGCAGGTGCGGCTGCCGACGAGCGTCACCTGCGAGACCTGCTCCGGCACCGGCGCCAAGCCCGGCACGCAGCCGAAGGCGTGCCGCAACTGCGGCGGCGCCGGCCGCATCCGTCACGCGCAAGGCTTCTTCACGCTCGAACGCACCTGCCCCGCCTGCCAGGGCCGCGGCTCGGTGATCGAAGAGCCTTGTGCCGCGTGCGGCGGCGCCGGCCGAATTACGCGCGAGCGCACGCTGGAGGTGCAGATTCCGGCGGGCGTCGAGGATGGAACGCGCATTCGGCTCGCGGGCGAGGGCGAAGCCGGCCTGCGCGGCGGTGCCGCGGGCGACCTTTACATTTTTCTCTCGATCATTCCGCACGCGATGTTTCAGCGCGAGGGCGCCGACCTTTTCTGCCGGGTGCCGATTTCGATGACGACCGCTTCGCTGGGCGGCGAGTTCGATGTGCCGATTGTCGACGGCGGCAAGACGCGCGTCAAAGTCCCCGAGGGCACGCAGAGCGGAAAACGCTTCCGCCTGCAGGCGAAGGGCATGCCGGTGCTGCGCTCGAAGACGCGCGGCGACATGTACGTGCAGGTCACGGTCGAAACGCCGCAGAAGCTCACCAGGCGCCAGAAGGAGCTCCTGAAGGAGTTCGAGAAGGAAAGTTCGAAGGACACCCACCCCGAATCGAGCGGTTTTTTCGCCAAGATGCGGGAACTTTTCGAATAACCGCTGCATCGCACCTTTGACGCGCTGGCGCGCGCCCAGAACTATGCGATAATCGCCCGGTTTTGACGGTGCCCCGCCGCCATGTCCCGTTCTTTTGTTGCCAAGAAGCCGAAGCTTCGCCTCGACGACGAGGTGCGCTTCCTTTCGTCGTGGCTGCAGAGTCCGCTCAAGACCGGCGCCGTCTCGCCGTCGAGCCCCGCGCTCGCCAAGGCCATGGCGGCGGTGATCGACCCGGCCATTCCCGGCCCCGTCGTCGAGATCGGCCCCGGCACCGGGCCGGTGACGGAGGCGATCCTCGCCCGCGGGATCGCGCCGGAGCGGCTCGTGCTCGTCGAATACAATCGCGAGTTCTGCGAGCTCCTGCGCCGGCGCTTTCCGGGCGTGCGCGTCGTCGAAGGCGACGGCTACGCGCTCGCTGATACGCTCAACGGCGCGGCCGACCGGCCGCTTGCCGCCATCGTTTCCAGCCTGCCGTTGATGACGCGGCCGATGCCGGTGCGGCTCCGCACGCTTGCCTCGGCGTTGCGGCTCCTGCACCACGGCGCCCCGTTCGTGCAGTTCACCTACGCGATGGCGGCGCCGATCCCGCCGCGCCCGAGCCGTTATTCGATCACCGCCTCGCCGCGCATCTGGCTGAACCTGCCGCCGGCGCGGGTCTGGGTCTATCGATCAGTCTGATCAATGGCGAAGCCGCGCATTCTGGTGTTTGCGGGCTCGATCCGCACGGGCGCCTTCAGCCAAAAGCTCGCGGCTTTCGCCGCCAAGGAGTTGTCGCTCCTCGATGCCGACACGAGCTTCATTTCGCTCGCCGATTATCCGATGCCGCTCTATGACGGCGACTATGAAGCGCGCGAAGGCGCGCCAGAGAACGCGCGCAAATTGCGGCGCATGATTCTGGCGCACCGCGGCGTCTTCATCGCGACGCCCGAATATAATGCGTCGACGCCGCCGCTTCTGAAGAACGCGCTCGACTGGGTTTCGCGCGCGAAGGAGCCCGCCGCCGATCCCTTCAAGGGCCGTTATTTCGCGATCGGCTCGACCTCGAACGGCCGCCTTGGCGGCTATCGCGCGCTCATCGCGCTCCGCCAGGTGCTGGAGTTGGGCCTCGGTGCGCTCGTGCTCCCCGAACAGGTGGCGGTGAGCGAGGCGGCCCAGGCCTTCGACGACGGCGGCGGGATGCGCGACGGCCGCGTGGCGGATTTCTTGCGCGCGGGGCTGAGAAGGCTTATCGCTCTGGCGGAATCCGAACTCTGAGGCTTTGGTGCCGACACCGCCCCGTGACCGCCTGATCGTCGCCCTCGACCTCGCCGATGTGGCGGCGGCGGAAGCGATGGTGGAGAAACTCGGCGAAGCGGTTTCCTTCTACAAGATCGGCTTTGAGTTGGCGCTCGCGGGCGGCATCCCGTTCGCCCAGGCACTCGCGCATTCCGGCAAGAAAGTCTTTCTCGATCTGAAACTGCACGACATTGCCAATACGGTCGCGCGCGCCACGGAGCGCGCGGCCGAGCTCGGCGCCACGTTCCTCACCGTCCACGCCTTTCCGCCGACCATGCAGGCCGCGGTCGAAGGCCGCGGCAACAGCGCGCTGAAGATCCTCGCCGTCACCGTGCTCACCTCCTGGGACGACGATGATCTCAAGGCCGCGGGCTACTCGCTGACGGTGAAGTACATGGTGGAGAGGCGCGCCCAGCAGGCGCGCGAGATCGGCGTCGACGGGATCGTCGCCTCCGCCGCCGAGGCCGCCGAGTTGCGGAAAGAAATCGGCGCGATGCTTCTGGTGACGCCCGGCATTCGCCCGGCGTGGAGCGAAGCCGGCGACCAGAAGCGCATCGTGACGCCGAAGGTCGCGATCAAGGCGGGCTCGGATTATCTTGTCGTCGGCCGGCCGATCACGGGCGCTGGCGATCCCAAGGCCGCCGCCGAGGCGATAGTGGGTGAAATCGCGCAAGCGCTAAAATAGATCAAAACGGGAGGAGCGAATGCCGAAGGGTTACTGGGTCGTGCGCATGGATGTCCATGACCCCGAAAAATACAAGGACTATGCGGCGGCCAATGCGGCCGCGTTCAAGAAATACGGTGCGCGATTCCTCGTGCGCGGCGGCAAGTTCGAAACGCTCGAAGGCTCGAGCCGTGCCAGGAACGTTGTGATCGAATTCCCGAACTTCCAGGCCGCGCTCGATTGCTGGCATTCGCCGGAATACAAGCGCGCGCTTGCGATTCGTGCGCCGATCTCGCAAGGCGACGTCGTCATCGTCGAGGGTTACGAAGGCCCGCAGCCCTCGTAAACCAAGCTTTTCGGTTCGCTTTCCCGCCGGCCGCCCGCGCGTTATATCCCGCGCGGAACTTGGAGATCGACATGGCCGACTTGCGCCTCCTGATCACCGGTGCGGCGGGCCGTATGGGCCGCACGCTCATCCGCGCGATCGCTGAAACCCCGGGCCTCATGCTCGCGGGCGCGGTCGAGCGCGTCGGCGCGTCCGAGCTCGGCGAGGACGCCGGAACGCTCGCCGGGCTCCCGCCGTTAGGCGTGCAGGTGGCGGGTGACCCGATGGCGCTGATTGCCAGGGCCGATGCGATCATCGACTTTTCCACGCCCGAGGCTTCCGTCGGCTTCGCGGGGGCGGCGGCAGAAAAGAAGATCGTGCATGTGATCGGCACCACGGGGTTCTCCGCCGCCGACGAGCAGAAGATCGAAGCCGCCGCCCGCCATACCGTCATCATCAAGTCCGGCAATATGAGCTTGGGCGTCAATTTGCTCGCGGCCCTCGTCAAGCGCGTCGCGAAAACACTCGGCGACGATTTCGACATCGAGATTCTGGAAATGCACCACAACCAGAAGGTCGATGCGCCCTCGGGCACGGCGCTCCTTCTCGGCAAGGCGGCCGCCGAAGGCCGCGGCATTGCGCTCGAAAAGAAAAAGGTGGGCGGCCGCGACGGCCATACTGGCGCGCGCAAGGCGGGCGACATCGGCTTCGCGGCGTTGCGCGGCGGCAGCGTCGTCGGCGACCATTCCGTGATTTTCGCCGGTCCCGCCGAACGCATCGAACTCACCCACCGCGCCGAGGACCGCATGATCTTCGCCCGCGGCGCGCTCGCCGCCGCCAAATGGGGCAAGGGCAGGAAGCCCGGCCTCTATTCCATGACCGATGTGCTCGGCCTTTCCGATATTTGACGGTGCGAAATGAGCGAGCGTCTCCTTGTCCTCGTCCGCCACGGCCAGAGCGAGTGGAACCTGAAGAACCTCTTCACCGGCTGGAAGGATGTTGATCTCACCCCGCAAGGCATCGCCGAGGCGAAGAAGGCGGGGGAGAAGCTGAAGGCGCGCGGCATCAAATTCGATGTCGCCTTCACCTCGGCGCTGAAGCGCGCGCAGAAGACGCTTGACCTCGTGCTCGCCGAAATGGGCGAGACGAAAATCCCGATCTTCAGGGACCAGGCGTTGAACGAACGCGACTATGGCGATCTCGTCGGCCTCAACAAGGACGATGCGCGCAAGAAATGGGGCGAGGAGCAGGTGCTGAAATGGCGCCGCTCCTACGATGTCGCGCCGCCCGGCGGCGAAAGCCTGAAGGACACCGTCGCCCGCGCGCTTCCCTATTTCGTGCAAGAAATCCTGCCGCGCGTCCTGCGCGGCGAGCGCACCATCGTATCGGCGCACGGCAACTCGCTGCGCGCGCTCGTCATGGTGCTGGAGCGATTGTCGCCGGAAGGAATTCTCAAACGCGAGCTCGCTACCGGCGTGCCGATCGTCTACCGGCTGAATGCCGATTCGACCGTCGCCGAAACCCTCGATCTCGCCGCATGAAGGCTTTCGCCGCCGTGACGATCGGCTTGTTGGCGGCCTCCACGTCGCCGGCTTGCGCCGTCGAGCGGCCGCCGCAATTCGTGGCGATCGCCTTCGACAATTGCACGGAGCTCGAGCGCTGGCAGGAGCTTTCGGATTTTGCCGGCGGATTGAACAGGGACGGCGACCGCATCCATTTCACCTTCTTCGTCAGCGGCATCAATTATCTCGCCGAGGAGAAGCGCGCCGCCTATGAGGGCCCGCACCAGCGGCGCGGCGCCTCCAACATCAATTTTGGCGGCAGCGTCGAGGATGTGAAAAAGCGCATCGCCTTCATCAATGACCTGCATGCGCGCGGACACGAGATCGCCTCGCACGCGGTCGGCCATTTCGACGGCCGCGGCTGGTCCGCCGCCGATTGGGACAAGGAATTTACGAGCTACGCCGACCTTCTCGACAACGCGCCGCGCCACAACGGCTTTTCCGACGGCACCAAGCTCGCTTTTCCCGCCGCCGCCGTGATCGGCTTTCGCGCGCCGTATATGTCGACGAGTCCCGGCCTTTACCCGGCGCTGCGCGCGCGCGGCTTTCGCTACGACACGAGCAGCACGAGCGAGGCATCGCTCTGGCCGGAACAGAAGGAGGGTGTCTGGCGCTTCAATCTCGCGGATCTGAAATTGCACCGCTCCAACCGCCACACGCTTTCGATGGATTATAATTTCTTCATCGTGCAGGCCTTCGGCCTCGACAATTCGGGAACGCGCGCGCAGCACCGCGACGAAATGCTCGAAACCTATGTCGATTACTTCAAGGCGAATTACGCCGGCGACCGCGCGCCGCTCAACATCGGCCACCACTTCTTCAACTATCATGGCGGCGCCTATAACGAGGCGCTGAAGGCTTTCGCGCGCGCGGTCTGCGGCCTGCCGGAGGTGCGGTGCGTGAGCTACGTGGAGCTTGCCGATTTCATGGACAAGCTCGACCCCGCGACGCTGGAAGCCTTTCGCAAGGGCGACTTCGAGCACCGCAAGGCGCCGGATATCGACATCTCCAACGCCTTCGCGCGCGCCGCCAAACCCTGATCGCTAAGCCGCGACCTGCGCTGCTTCCCAGCCGAGGATGGCGCGCTTGCGCGTCAATCCCCAGTGATAGCCGGTGAGGTCGCCGCTCTTTCCCACCACGCGGTGACACGGCACCACGAACGACACCGGATTCTTGCCGACGGCGGCGCCGACGGCGCGCGCGGCCAGGGGCTTGCCGAGTTTCTTCGCGATATCCGAATAGGTCGTGGCCTTCCCCAGCGGGATCGTGAGCAGCGTCTCCCACACGCGGATTTCGAAATCGGTGCCGATCAACACGACGCGTAACGGCGTATTGGGCTTCCACAGCTTCGCATCGAAAATCCGCTGCGCGTGCGCGACGGTCCTCGCGCTGTCCTCGACATAGCGCGCATTCGGCCAGCGGCCGCGCATGTCGGCGAGCGCCGCCGGCTCGCCGCCGCGATCGGCAAAGGCGAGGCCGCAGAGCCCGCGCTCGGTCGCCATCGTGAGTGCCGAGCCGAAGGGCGAGGGGTGGAAGCCGTAATAAACCGTGAGGCCCTCGCCGCCGGTCTTCCATTCGCCCGGCGACATCGCCTCGTGCACCACGAAAAGGTCGTGCAGCCGGCCGGGGCCGGAAAGGCCGACCTCGTAGGACGCCTCCAGAATGTTCGGGCTCTCGCGGAGGACACGCCGCGCATAGTCGAGGGTCACCGATTGCAGGAAGGATTTCGGCGACAGCCCGCACCAGCGGCGGAAAAGCGCGGTGAGCGCGCGCGTGTCGGTCCCGACCGCGGCCGCGATCGCCTCCACGTCCGGCTGCTCGCGGAAATGCTCGGTGACATAGGCGATCGCGCGTTGCACGATTTCATAGTCGCTCGCGGCGCCGTCGAATTCGACCGGGGTGAGTTTCGTGGGCATCGGGTTTTGAACGGCTAACATGGGTCATCTCCTCGATGCCCGGAAGATAGGGTCCGGCTCCGCCAAAACCACCCGATTTCGCGGGCGCTTTCAGCGCTTGGCTTCGGCCAATGCCGCGCCGAGGCGCTTTGCCAACTCGCCCTTGTAGAGCGGCGGCAGGAAGGCGCCGACGATCAGGAATATGCCGCGCGAGAGAAGCGCCACGCGGGTGACGCCATAGTGCTCGTCTTCGGTCTTTTCCAGCCGCACCCAGCGCGGATTGAACTCGGTCTCGCGCGCGGCACCCTTGGCCGAGACCTGGCGCACAAGCAGCTGGTTCGGCGTCATCCTGATGTCTTCGTAGGCGCGCGCATCGCGGTAGTTGACGCGGAAGGCGAGCCACACGAGCGCCACGTCGAGGCCGAAGAAGCCGAACACGGGCCAGGCGCCCATCATCAGGAACGTGACGCCGACGGTAAAGCTGATCGCGGCGAGCACGCTCATCAGGATGGTAAAGCCGGCGGTGCCGAGCGAGCGGTGTGGCGCGAGATGCGCCTCGAACAAGACGGGTTCCGGAAACGGGTTGCTTTCCTGCATCGGGGCTCATTATACGGGAAAGATGCCGGCGACAAAAAAGCAAAATCGCGGGAAACGCGCCGCGGGGGGAAAGAAGCGGCGCCCGAGCGCCGCTTCCAAGCCGTGGACCGCCGCCGAGATCGAGGAAGCCTTCGAGCGCTTCGCCAAGGCCAATCCCGAGCCCAAGGGCGAATTGCAGCACGTCGATCCCTACACGCTGCTCGTGGCGGTGGTGCTCTCCGCGCAGGCGACCGATGCCGGCGTGAACAAGGCGACGCCTGCACTCTTTGCCGTCGCCAACACCCCGGAAAAAATGGTGGCGCTCGGCGAGGAAAAGCTTCGCGGCTACATCAAGACGATCGGCCTCTACCGCGGCAAGGCGAAGAACATCATCGAGCTGTCGAAACGGATCGTCGCCGAACACGCCGGCAAGGTCCCCGGCGTCCGCGAGGCGCTGGAAAGCCTGCCGGGGGTCGGCCGCAAGACCGCGAATGTCGTGCTCAACGTCGCCTTTGGCGAGCCGACGATTGCCGTCGACACCCATCTCTTTCGCGTCGCCAACCGCACGGGGCTCGCGCCCGGCAGGAATCCGCTGGAAGTGGAGCTTGGGCTGCTCGCGCGCGTGCCCGAGCGCTTCAAGCGCCACGCGCATCACTGGCTCATTTTGCACGGGCGTTATGTGTGCAAGGCGCGCGCGCCCGAATGCCCGCGCTGCCTGATCAACGATCTCTGCCGCTGGCCGGAAAAGAGGATTTAGTCGGCCGGTCGCGCCGCGAGCTCCGGCCGCGCGAGGTTCTCGCGCGAAATCTTCTTGTGCATGCGCACCATGAAGGCGGTGGCGAATACGGGCGTGAAGATTGAGGATGGGG